>Ga0308160_10000154_pt1 | contig 176234 bp, 124 predicted proteins | sample PhyFR1_FD_201036 | JGI IMG/M metagenome (GOLD analysis project Ga0308160, IMG submission 201036) | Phyllosphere microbial communities from UC Gill Tract Community Farm, Albany, California, United States - DLSLF.R1 | ecosystem: Host-associated > Plants > Phyllosphere > Unclassified | place...
GCCTATCCTCATCGATCGCACCGCCATCGAGCCGCCACAACAGCGCCTCGACACGGTCCCCGCCCCAGAACAACTCCCCATCCAGCACAAAGGTCGGCACGCCGAAGATCCCGGCGCCGATGGCCGCTTCCGTAGCTGCCGCCAGCGCCTGCTTCACCTCGGGCGTCGCCGCGCGTTCCAGCAAACCCTGCCCATCGAAGCCGGCCGCATCGGCCAGCCGCGCCAGCACCGCCGCATCCGAGATGTCCTCGCCGCGCTCCCAGCAAGCCGCCACCAGGCACAGCGCCAGCCTGCGCCGTTCGTCATCGTCGACCAGCGCCGTGCACATGCGCAGCGCGGCCAGCGGATTGAAGGGATGGCCCGGCGGGCCGGCGAAGGGCAGGCCGCGCCTGGCCGCTTCGCGCATCACGTCGCGGAACAGATAGGTGCGCTTGGCCGCGACCTCGGCCGGCCCCAGGTTGCCTTGCGCTTTGAGGAGACCGGCGAACAGCACCGGTACGAAGCGGACGCGCAGGCCGGCAGCCTCCAGCCGATCCAGCGAACGCATCGCCAGCCAGACATAGGGGCTGACCGGATCGAACCAGAAATCGACCGTCCGCGCTGCGGCTGCCATCAGAACACGTTCTTCCACTCGCGCAGCGCGGCAAACACGTCGACCGGCGAGGCGCCCTGCTGCAGGCGGCCGGCCGCCACCAGGCTGCCGGCAATCGCTGGCTCGGTGGTGCGCAGGAAGGGATTGGTCGCCTTTTCGATGGCGATGTTCGAGGGGATGGTCGGCAGGTTGGTGCCGCGCGCCTTGCTGTCGGCCTCGACGCGCATCTGCAGGGCGCGGTTGTCGGGCTCGACGGCCTGGGCGAAGCGCAGGTTCGAGAGCGTGTATTCGTGGGCGCAATAAACCAGGGTATCGTCGGGCAGGGCGGCCAGCTTGGCCAGCGAGGCCGCCATCTGCGCCGGCGTGCCCTCGAACAGGCGGCCGCAGCCGGCGCCGAACAGGGTGTCGCCGCAGAACAGCCAGTGCTCGCCGACCGCGCCGGTGCTGCCGCTCTCGTCATCGCCGCGCACGTAGGCGATGTGGCCCAGGGTATGGCCGGGCACGTCCAGCACCGACAGCGCCAAAGCCAGGCCCGGCACCTGCACCCGGTCGCCTTCGCCCAGCGGATGCGTGACCGCGGCGATATTGTCATGACGCGGACCGAATACCGGTACGGAATACTCTGCAAGCAATTGAGGCACGCCACCGATATGGTCAGCATGGTGATGGGTGAGTAGAATGGCGGTGAGGGTCAGTCCGTGCGCCCGCAGGACATCGAGGATGGCTTGCCCGTCGCCCGGGTCGACCGCCGCCGCATGGACACCGTCGTGGATGAGCCAGAGGTAATTGTCCTTGAACGCGGGTACCGTCAGGACGCTCAGGGCGTTGGAGCTGCTGCTCGGCGAATTCGTCATAGTCATAGAAGAAGGGGTGGCATGGACAGCGCGGCATCCGAAAAATCCATTATAGCGCTCGACCGCTGGCTGCAATCGCCGGCCGGCGCCTACGTGCGCGCCTGGGAGCAGGCCTGCCTGGACGAGCTCACGGCCGACATCTTCGGCTTCAACGCCGTGCAGATCGGCGTGCCGCAGATCGATGCGCTGGCCGCCAACCGCATGCCGAACAAGTGGCAGGCCGCAACCCGCACCTCGACCTTCGACGAACTGTCGATCGCCGCCGGCGGCAAGCAGATCGCGGTCGCGCTCGACTTCGCCGAGCTGCCTTTCGCCTCGCAGAGCCTGGACCTGGTGGTGCTGCCGCACGTGCTGGAGTTCGCGGCCGAGCCGCACCAGGTGCTGCGCGAGGTCGAGCGGGTGCTGATCCCGGAAGGGCAGCTGATCATCTGCGGCTTCAATCCGGCCAGCATGTGGGGCGTGCGCCAGGGCATGGGTCGCATCACCAGCAGCAATTACCTGCCGACCGCCGGGGAGTTCATCTCTATGCCCCGGCTGAAAGACTGGTTAAAATTGTTGAATCTCGGCGCCACCCGCAGCCACTTCGGTTGTTACGCGCCGCCTTTCCGCACCTCGCAATGGATCAACCGCTTCGCTTTCGTCGAAGGGGCGGGCCAGCGCTGGTGGCCTTACCTGGGCGCGGTCTACATCGTGCATGCGATCAAGCGCGTCAAGGGCATGAACATCATCGGACCGGCCTGGAACAAGAAGCCGGGCAAGGCGCCGAAGGCGGTGCCGGCGACCAACCGCAACGAACGCAACAACCAGTCATAAATCAAAGGAACACGAAGCAGCATGACGACCAAAGTAGAGATTTTTACCGACGGGGCCTGCAAGGGAAATCCGGGCACCGGGGGCTGGGGCGCGCTGCTCGTGGCCGGCGACCACGAAAAGGAAATCTTCGGCGGCGAGCCGAACACCACCAACAACCGCATGGAACTGCGCGCCGTGATCGAAGCGCTGGGCGTGCTGAACCGTCCCTGCCACGTCGTGCTGCACACCGACAGCCAATACGTGCAGAAGGGGATCTCGGAATGGATCCACGGCTGGAAGGCGCGTGGCTGGAAGACCTCGACCAAGGAACCGGTCAAGAACGAAGACCTCTGGAAGGCCCTCGACGCCGCCCAGCAGCAGCACGCGGTCGAATGGCGCTGGGTGCGCGGCCACAACGGCCACCCGGGCAACGAGCGCGCCGACAGCCTCGCCAACATGGGCGCGGCCTCGGTCAGGCGCTAAGGCAAGTGCTACAATAAGCCTTTGATTTTTCAAGAATTCAACCTGTAAAAGCGCATGCGCCAGATCGTCCTCGATACCGAAACCACCGGCCTCAACCCACGCACCGGCGACCGCATCGTCGAAGTCGGCTGCGTTGAAATCTTCAACCGCAAGCTGACCGGCCGCAACCTGCATTACTACGTCAACCCGGAGCGCGATTCCGACGAAGCGGCGCTGGCGGTGCACGGCCTGACCACCGAATTCCTGAGCGACAAGCCGAAGTTCCACGAAATCGCCGCGGAGCTGCGCGAGTTCGTGAAGGATGCCGAGATCATCATCCACAACGCGCCTTTCGACCTGGGCTTCCTGAACCACGAATTCGAGCGCATCGGCCTGCCGCCCTTCGTCGACCACTGCGGCGGCGTGATCGACACCCTGGTGCACGCGAAGGAACTGCACCCGGGCAAGCGCAACTCGCTGGACGCGCTGTGCGACCGCTACGGCATCTCGAACGCCCACCGCAAGCTGCACGGCGCACTGCTGGACTCGGAGCTGCTGGCCGACGTCTACCTGGCCATGACGCGCGGCCAGAACATGCTGTCGATGGATGTCGAGATCGAAGAGGCGGGCGGCGGCGAGCTGATGGAAGCGGGACCGCTGGGCGAAATCATCGTGGTCGCTGCGGCTGCGGACGAGCTCGCCGAGCACGATGCCATGCTGGCCGCGCTCGACAAAGGCGTGAAGGGAGAATGTGTTTGGAGAAAATATTCTCCGCAGGGGTGACAAAACGCAAAACTCCCCCTATAATGCTCGTCATTGCAGCGACGCAAACGCAGCAAACGGTAGGAAAACAGGGAGGTTAGCTCAGGGGTAGAGCACTGCATTCACACTGCAGGGGTCGCAAGTTCGAAACTTGCACTTCCCACCAGGATTCATCGAAAAGGCCAGCAGATTTGCTGGCCTTTTTGTTTTTCTCGTGGGGTCATGGCCCGGCCACGCCTAGCGCCGCAATTCCGTCATGATCTTCTCGGCAAGGAAGTCGCAGGGCGGCCGCTTCGACTTGCTGCTGCGCGCGAGGATCACTTCCAGCGGTGCGATTTCCGGCAATCCCTGGGCCTGGCCGAGCAGGCTGAGGTGACCGGGCACCGCGCACTTCGCAAGCGGCGCCACCGCCAGGCCGGCTTCGACCATGCTGAGCAGTCCCATCAGGCTCGGGCTTTCATACGAGGTCCGGTAGGGGATCCGGGCCTTTTCCAGGCTGCGGATCGCGTTTTCGCGGGCCACGCTGCCGGGCAGGAACACCGCGATCGGCAGCGGCCTTTCGCGCCAGATGTCGGGGGCGCTGGGGTTGGCGACCCAGACCATCGGTTCGAAACGGATGAACTCCCCCGACAAACCCTTGACGCGCGTGGCGCACACCAGGTCGACCGATCCATCCTTCACCATCGGCGCCAGCGCCACGCTCGGCAGCCCGACCACCTGGATCTCGACCTTCGGATAGGTCGCCGAAAACTTCTTCAGAATCGACGGCAGCAGCGAGGACGCATAGTCGTCGGGCACGCCGATCACGACCCGGCCGGTGATGTCCGGCCTGACCACCGCAGCCCATGCTTCATCCCTGAGCGCGAGCATGCGCCGCGCGAAGGTCAACAGGATCTCGCCATCCTGGTTGGGCACGACGCTGCGCGGCCCGCGCACGAACAAGGGCTTGCCGAGCGCCGTCTCGAGCGTCTTGATCTGCATGCTCACGGCCGACTGCGAACGGTGCACGAGCTCGGCGGCGCGGCTGATGTTCCCGGTATCGGCAACGGCGACGATCATCGTCAGGACGTCCAGGTCGAGTGCTTTCATTGGTATCAGAAAAACAGATAGATGGGTTCAGTATTATGCGGTTTTCTTAAAGTACCACGTCGGGCATAGTATTGGAAAGGAGGCCAACCATGAACGCACGAACCGCACCATCCTATCTCGCAAGCCCTGCACTGCAGTACGCCGCCATTCCGTCCGGCACCCGTGTGCCCTACGTGGCCTGCGGCGCCGGCGAGCCGGTGTTTTTTGTCCATGGATCCCTGTGCGACTACCGCTACTGGGACAGCCAGACAGCCGCGCTCTCGAGCGACTTCTTCTGTGTGTCCATGAGCCTCGGGCATTACTGGCCGGCCGCCGCCGCGGACCTGCAGGGCGAATTCAACTGGCAGGCGCACGTGGACGAACTCGCCGAATTCATCGTCGCGATGGACTGCGGGCCCGTTCACCTGGTGGGACACTCGCGCGGCGGCTGCGTGGCGTTTCAGCTGGCGCGCGCCTATCCTGCGCTCGTGAAAACACTCACGCTCGCGGATCCGGCCGGTCCCCTGCAAATCGACGGCGCCCCGCAGGCGGCACTGCCGGCAGCGGCCGCTGCGCTGCGCACGCAAGTTGCCGACCTGGTCGAAAGCGGGGTGGTCGAGACGGGACTGGAACTCTTCGTCGACTCGGTCAGCATGCCTGGCATCTGGAGAAAGAGTCCGGATAGTTTCCGCACGATGGCAATCGACAACGCGGCCACGCTCCCCAAGCAGTTCCGCGATCCGCTGCCGGCTTATACCCGTGCGGCAGCGCGGGACGTGACATGCAGGACTCTGCTGATCGCGGGCGCGAAGAGTCCGCGCATGTACCGCAACAATGTGGATCAGCTCGCTGAATGGATCGCACATGCTGATAAAGAAGTCGTGGCGGGCGCGTCGCACGGCATGAGTGTGACGCACCCGGCGGCTTTCAACCGCCTGCTCCAGGCATTCATCGCAGCCTGAGTTTCGCAAAGCGCGCAGCCGCCTGCCCGTATGTGTATACTCGGCATTTTTGTGATGTTGTTCCATGGCTGCTGATCAACAAGACAGAACATCCTCCCTGGCCGTCCGCGCGCGCGGCCTGACTTCCCGAAACCTGGCTGCAGCGCTGCTTTCACTGGCTGCCGTGCTGGGCGCCGATCCGGCGCTGGCGCAGGCGGACAAGCCGACGCCCCCTGCGGCTGCGCCCGCACCGCTCAAGCTCGACACGGTGACCATGCAGCGCGGCGCCATCCAGCAGACGGTCGAGGCAAGCGGAAAACTCCAGCTGCACAAATGGGCCGATGCCTACGCCCAGATCGGCGGCCAGGTAAAAGAGGTGGCCGTCGCCGTCGGCGACACGGTCCAGGCCGACCAGGCCCTGCTCGAAATCACGCCGACCCAGCAAGCCACCAAAGTCGAGAGCAACCGCGCCCAGATGGCCCGGCTGCAGGCCGAACTGGCCGACCAGCGCGCGCAGCTCGATTTCGCCCAGCTCCAGTTCAAGCGCCAGACCCAGCTGAAAGCGCAGAACGCCACCCGCGAGGAAGCCTTCGAATCGGCGCGCATGAACGCCGCATCGGCAGGCGCACGCGTCGATGCGATCATGGCGCAGATTCGCGAGCTGGAAGCGACCTTGAAGATCGATGAGGAAGCGCGCCAGAAAACCGTCGTGAAAGCGCCGATTGCCGGGACTGTGGTCTCGCTGGCTGCGCGCACGGGGCAGATGCTGACGGCCGCACAGGTTGCGGCGCCGCTGCTGCGCATTGCCGACTTGTCGGAAATGACGGTGGCCGCGCGCGTCGCGGAAGACGATGTGACGCGCTTGCGGCCGGGGATGGCGGCGAGTTTCACGACCCCCGGTTATCCCGGCAAGCGCTGGTCGGGCAAGCTGCGCCAGGTCATTCCCATCCCGGCCGATGGCACGGGCGAGCAGGGCAAGCAGGCTTTTTATATTGTGCTGTTCGAGGTCAGGAATCCCGACCATGAACTGATGAGCGGCATGAGTGCGCAGGTGCAGTTCCTGGTCGCGCAGGCCCGCGATGCGCTGCTGCTGCCGGCGAACTGCCTGGGGATGCCGCTCGAGGACGGCCTCTATAACGTCAACGTGCTCGAGGCCGGCCAACGCGTCAGCACGCGCAAGGTGAAGCTTGGCCTGCGCAATGCGCAGCAGGCGCAGGTCCTTTCCGGACTGGCTGCAGGCGACAAGGTCCTGGTCGGTCCCGTGCCCGCAGGGCTTGCTCTTGAGGCAGGCCAATGACGCAGTACCCTTCGGAGCCGGTATTTACCCGTACGCGAACAGTACCGGCGCTTTTGTCGGCACTGGCATGCGCCATCCTCGCCGGCTGCGCCAGCCAGGCCCCCATCGCGGAGCCCCCGCCCAAGGTCGATCTGCCTGCGGGGTGGACGGTGGCCGGGCCAGCACACGATCAGGCGTGGCCCGACCATCATTGGTGGCAGCGCTTTGGCAGCACCGAACTGACGCATCTGGTCGATGAAGGACAGTCCAGCAATCTCGAACTCGCGGGCGCGCTCGCGCGCGTGAGGCAGGCCGAGGCCGAGGCGCGCATTGCCGGCGTGTCCCTGCTGCCTGCCGCGAATGTTTACAGCGGCGCCAGCCGCGCGATGCCGATCGGCAGCGGCAGCGCGAGCACCTCCGCGGAAGGGGGTTTGCAGGTCAGTTACGAAATCGACTTCTGGGGCAAGAACAAGGCGGGCGCGCTATCCGCGGAAGCGTCGCTCGAGGCCAACCGTTTCGACCGCGAGACCGTGGCTTTGACGGTTACCAGCGGTATCGTCTCGACCTATCTGCAGGTGCTGTCGCTGCGCGACCGGCTTGCCGTCGCGCGCGGTCACGTTGCGAACGCCGAGCATGTCCTGGCACTGGTCGAAGCGCAAAAGCGTGCAGGCGCGGCGTCATCGCTCGACCTGGCGCGCCAGCGTTCTGCGGTCGCTCAGCGGAAATCGGACATACCGGACCTGATGCAGCAGGAGCGCGAAGCGCAGTCGGCGCTGGCGATCCTGCTCGGCAAAGCGCCGCAATCCTTCTCCGTCGCCCAGCAGGGGCTGGACACGATCACCTTGCCCGAAGTATTCCCCGGCTTGCCCTCCGAGCTGCTGTCGCGCCGGCCCGACATCCGCCGGGCCGAGGCCAGCCTGGCTGCCGCCGACGCGAACGTCGCCGTGGCGCGGGCCAACCTCTTCCCCAGCATCAGCCTCACTGGCGCAATGGGCGCGCAAAGCAGCGCCTTGCTGTCGCTGCTGAATGCGCCGAATCTGGTCGCCAATGTCAGTACCTCGCTGATGGCGCCGATTTTCGATGGCGGCCGACTCAAGCGTGAACGCGACCTGGCCATCGCCCGCAAACAGGAACTGGTCCAGGTGTATCGCGCGACCGTGATTGCTGCACTGTCGGAAGTGGAGTCGGCGCTGGGCCAGATCCGCAGCCTGGACGAACAGCAGCGCCTGAAGACGACCGAACTGGAGGAGGCGCGCCAGGCCTACGATCTGGCCGAAATCCGCTACCAGGCTGGCGCCGAAGACTTGATGACGGTCCTCGATACGCAGCGCGCCTTGTCGGACGTGCAGAACGACATGGGGATGTTGAAACTCAAGCGCCTGCAGGCGACGGTGTCCTTGTACAAGGCGCTCGGCGGCGGATGGCAGAGCGATCCGGGGCAGGACAGTTCCGCTCCGGCGAAAAGCTGAGCGATCGGCGGCCGGGCGAATGCGGTATGCTTCAGCTTGCTTAGCAAACCGCCAATCATCCCGCCGAAGGAGCCGCCTTGAAACGCCTGACCGCCAGTCTCGTTGCCATTGCCCTGATCGCATCCGACGCCTCGACCCTCGTCCTGGCCCAGGATTTTTCGAAGTACAGCCAGGAAGCGCTGGACAAGGAGCTGGCCCGCAGCGCGGTATCGCGGCTAGGCGTGATGGTGCCGATGCGCGACGGCGTGGCGCTGTCGACCGACGTCTACACGCCGAAGAACGCCAAGGGACCGCTGCCGACCATTCTCTGGAAGACGCCGTACAACGAACACAAGCTGCGCGGCGGCACCCTGCGCTACGTGCTCGAATCGGTCAAGCGCGGCTACGTGTTCATCGTGCAGAACGAACGCGGGCGCTATTTTTCGCAAGGTAAATGGGAGATCCTCGGCCAGCCGCAGCTAGATGGCTACGACACCCTGAGCTGGATCGCGCAGCAGCCCTGGTCGAACGGCAAGGTCGGCACGCTCGGCTGCTCTTCGTCGGCCGAGTGGCAGCTGGCGCTGGCCGGGATGAATCACCCGGCGCACGCGGCCATGGTGCCGATGTCGGCCGGCGCCGGCATCGGCAAGGTCGGGCGCTTCCAGGAGCAGGGCAACTGGTACACCGGCGGCGTGCCGCGCAATCTGTTCTTCGTCTGGCTGTACGGCGTCGAGAACCCGCTGCGCGCCGAACTGCCGAATGCCGCGCTGACCGACGAAAAGCTGCGCGCCCGCATCGAGGCCTACAACGACCTCGATGCAACCAAGCCCAAGGTCGACTGGAACAAGCAGATCAGGCACCTGCCGGTCGACCAGATGCTGAGCGCACTCGGCGAGCCGCCGTCCACCTTCGAGCAATTCATCAAGCGCACCCCAAGCGATCCGGCCTGGCGCCAGGGCGGCCTGTACCACGAAGGCATGGGCTGGGGCGTGCCTGCGCTCTGGTTCAACAGCTGGTACGACGTCTCGATCGGACCGAACCTGGAACTCTTCAATGCCGCGCGCGCAGCCAATACCGACAAGACGGCCAGTGCGAACCAGTACGCGGTGGTGGCGCCGGTGCCGCATTGCCAGTATGTGCGTCTCGGACCCGACACGGTGGTCGGCGACCGCGCCATGGGCGACACCAGCTTCGACGTCGACGGCGCAGTCTATGGCTGGTTCGACCGCTGGTTGAAGGGCGAACAAAAAGCCTTCCCGGCTGCGACGCCGCGCGTGCGCTACTACATGATGGGCGCGAACCGCTGGCAGAGCGCGGCCCAGTGGCCGCCTGAAAACGCCAAGCCGATGCGGCTCTACCTGCGCTCGAAAGGGAATGCGAACAGCCTGTACGGCGACGGCCGGCTGGCCGGCGACGCACCGCCGGCAGGCGAGGCGCCGGACCGCTACCGCTACGATCCGATGAACCCGGTGCAGACCATCGGCGGCGGCGACTGCTGCAACGGCGGCGTGGTGGTGCCGGGCGCCTTCGACCAGCGCCCGATCGAGGCGCGCAGCGACGTGCTGGTCTACAGCAGCGAGCCGCTCACCAAGGCGGTCGACGTGGTCGGCTTCGTGGACGCCGTGCTGAAGGTGTCGTCGAACGCCAAGGACACCGATTTCGCGGTCAAGCTGGTCGACGTCGCGCCCGACGGCACCGCCTGGATCGTCGGCGACACGATCTTCCGCGCCCGCTATCGCAACGGTTACGACAAGCCGGCGCCCTTGAACCCGGGCGAGGTCGTGACCATCCACCCGACGCCGATCGCCACCGCGATCCAGTTCGGCGTCGGCCACCGCATCCGCGTCGAGGTGACCTCGTCGAATTTCCCGAAATTCGTGCGCAACCTGAACACCGGCGGGCCGAACGAGAGCGAGAAGGAAGGCGTGGTGGCGGACAATGCCGTCCACCATGCGCCGGATGCGGCGAGTTATATCGAATTGCCCGTGTTGCGCTGAGGATTCACCAGGTGCCGCATCGGCCTATTGAATGTATTCCTGCAGGACCGGAATGACACGGGCGGGCGCTTCTTCGAGCAGCCAGTGGCCGGAGCCGGGAACGACCGTGCCGTCGACCTCGTCCGCGACCAGGCGCACCTGCTCGATCAGGAAGCTGCCGCCCGACTTCTCGCCCGCAATGACGCCTACCGGCATCCGCAGCCGTTCCCGCGCGAGTTGGGCGAAGTCGGCGGCGTCGCGTTCGAAGTTGCGGAACCATTCGAAGCCCGCGCGTATCGCCCCCGGCTGGGCATAGGCGGCCGCATAGTGCTCCCGGTCCGGTTCGGGCACGGAACGGTGCGGATCGGCCGCGAAATCGTTCCAGAAGTGTTCCAGGTAGATGCGCTCGCGTCCGGTCACGAGCGCCAGCGGGACCTCGCCGTAGAAATGAAAGTGCCAGAGATCCCGCAAGAGCCACATGTGCTTCCAGTTGCCGATTCCCGGCAGGAAAGCATCCATCAGCACGACACGCTCGGTTCTTTCAGGATACTGCGCGGCAAAGGCATACGCCACCATCATGCCGATGTCGTGGCCGACGATGGCCGCCTTTTCCACGCCCAGCGACCCGAGCAGCCTGTCGATGTCGCGCGCCATGGTCTTCTGTCGTAGCCGCCTTCGGGCTTCGAAGAGTCGCCGGCGCCGCGCAGGTCGGGAACGATCACCGTGTGCCTGCCCGACAGGACAGGCAGCACCGGGTCCCACATGCGGCTGGTCTCCGCGAAGCCGTGCAGGAGCACCACCGGCGTGCCGGCGCCGCCGATCCGGAAGTGGAGAGTGACGTCGTCGAAAGCGGCATCGCGTTCGGTGAAAGGGCTGCCGTCCTGAACCGCCGGTGTTTGCGTGTCCATCCTTGCCTCCTGCGGACAAAAGCCCATTCTAGTTCTGCGCTTTGTATCGAACTTACGCGCGCCTTGCCGGGTTGATTCATCTCAAACATGACCTGTCACGCATGAATCTCTTGACCCGGTTCCGGTGCGAAACGCTTGCCTTATGTTGGTGCGCTAACGTTGAAGCGCCGGCCGATCCGGTATCGTGCAAGCACCATGAAACCGAAAGCGCACCGCACCCAGGTCTCGACTTCCCAGCTCGAGCTGCCGCTCGGCAAGCCCGGCGCAGTGCACGACCTGGCCTATTACATCGGCATCGGCAAGGTGTTCGCGGCCCGGCACAAGCGCTGGCCGACCGCGGACGCGACCCGCGAGGAGTTCCGGGCAGCGCGCGTGAAGGATGTCGACGGCCGCCGCATCGAGCGCGAGCTGCGCTATCCGGCGCCGGAGCTCGAGGCCGATCCCGAGTACCAGGCCCTGCGCGAGCGCTGCCTGGCGGACGGGATGGGCGAGGGCGTGAGCCTGGAAGCCCTGGATCCGCGCTACCGCACCGTCCTGCTTGACGCCGGCATCGCCGATCTGTTCGCGTCCATCGCGCTGCCGGTCAAGGCCGGACCGGATGCGGTGCGCTACGCCACCGGGCTACCGGTACATGCCGCCGATGAGCTGACGCTGCGCATCGGGCAGGGCATCGCCATGCGGGCGCTGGCAGCCGCAGGCTTCGATCCGCAGGACCCGCGCGTGCTGGCGCGCAGCTTCTCGGTGCGGGTACGGGCCAACGAAGAGCTCAAAAGCGTCATCGACCGCATCGGCATCCACCGTCCCGCGCTGGACGTTCGCCTGGCCGATCATTACCTGCTCGACGCCGGCGAGGATGGCCGCCTGACCGTCCGCTACCAGCTGCTGGCCGGCGGACGCTATGCCGGCCGCTTCGACCTGGGGGAGCTGAGCGCGAAGCTGGCCGCCGTCTACGCGGCCGACCCCGAATTGGCCCAGCTGCGCGGCGCAGCGCTCCTTGAGACGCCGGCCTTGCCCGCTATCCCGACGGCGCCTGCCCCGGGCAGCGCCGAGGAACTGCGCGAGCAACTGGCCTCGCTGCAGCCGGAAGGGCAGAGCCTGAAGCTGCCGATCCAGGCGCTGAGCCGCTTCGCCGAGATCCGGCGCCTGCTCGAGAAGGCGGGCGGCGATTACCGTCCCAGCCGGCAGCAATTCGACTTCGAGGAATATATCGACCCGGCAGACGTGCTCCGGCAACTGCTCAAGGCCGACGCGCCCTAGTCTTGCGCTTGCCCGGCGTGACGTCGGCGCCGCCGAAGAGGTCGGGCTGGACTTGCGCCGGCTTCGGTTCAGGCTCCGGCTCGACGGCCGGCTCCGCAGCCATGGGTTCAGCCTGCGGCGCAGGCTCGGGTTCCGGCACCGTCCCGAAAGGATCGATCACGGCTGCCACGCCGTTCGTGTAGGCCAATACATCGTCGAGCACCTGGTAGTCGGCCGGGTCGGCCGTGGCGCCGGACGCGGCAAGCGATTGCCGGCAGCGCGCCGCCGCCTCGCGCACCATCGCCACCGTGCGGTTGCCGCAGGCGCCCTCGATCAGCTTGCGGAAGCGGTGCTCTTCCCACTTGTCTTCTTCGCGCTGCGTCAGGGTGGATGGATAATGGCGCGCCTTGTAGCGCAGGAAGAGCTCGTCGAGCCTGGGGTCGAGGAAGCTTGGCTTGACCGTGGCGAAAGTGGCCGGGTCCATGGCGCGCAGCTGGTCGAGCAGGCGCCGGTCGGCATTGCCGACGAAGCCGGCGTAGAGCGCTTCGTCCGGATCGCACTCGGCAAATTCGCGCGTAAACACCACCTGCAGCAAGCGCGCGAGGTCGACCGTCTCCATCACGCCCAGCATGACGGGCACATTGGCCAGCGCCGCGCCGACGTCGATGTCGAGTTCCGCCGCCCGCTCGCGGGACAGCACGCCCAGGTTTTTGAAGAGCACCGGCGACTTGTTCGCGGCGATGCTGAAGATCGGCATCGGGTCGAACTCGTCGGGACGCTCGTCCGCGCTGGTGAAGAGCCGCCTGCGCATGGTTTCGGCATCGATGTCGAGCAACTGGCGCGGGTCCTTGGCCAGGTCCCAGGCGATGACTTCATTGCGGTTGGTCGGGTGCGGCGCCAGCGGCATCATGATGCGGACGCCGGCAGCCGCAGTGCGTCCGGTGCCGCCGATGAGAAGGAAAGGACTTTTCGCTTCCGGATCCATCTCCTGCAGCGCCAGGTTCTTGTCAAGCATCGAGAAGCAATGCGCGAACAGCTGCGGCTGGTGTTCGCGAATGCGCCGCGCCAGCGCGACCGTGGCCAGCACGTCGGACATGGCGTCGTGGGCGTCGTCGTGGGGCAGGCCGTTGGCTGCGCTGATCCGCTCCAGCGCGAACGAGACTTCACCCTGTTCATTGCGCGGCCATTCGAGCGTCTCGGGGCGCAGCGCCCAGGTGGCGCGCACCAGGCCGAGCAGGTCCCAGCGGCCGCAGCCGTCCTTCCATTCGCGGGCATACGGGTCGACCAGGTTCCGCCACAACATGAAGCGTGTGATCTCCTCGTCGAAGGCGATGGAGTTGTAGCCGAAGGCGATCGTGCCCGGCGCGGCAAGCTCGCGTTGGACGGCGCCGACGAATTGCAGTTCCGGCAGTCCAAGTTCCTGGCAGCGCTGGGGCGTGATCCCGGTCAGCAGGCAGGCGAGGGGATCGGGCAGGTGATCGGGCGTGGGCTGGCAATACAGCGTGGTCGGGCGGCCGATGAGGTTCAGCTCCATGTCCAGGCGCAGGCACGCGAACTGGACGGGCCGGTCGCGGACCGGGTCCAGGCCGGTGGTCTCGTAGTCGTAGGCCAGCAGACTGTTCATATGCGCATTGCGGGGCTCGTCAGGCCGTTTCGATGATCTTGTCTGAAGAATATCGGCAATGGGGGCGGGGCGGCGCACATGAGCCTCCACCCTGGATCCGGTTCCGATTCTTCTGCAACTAACCGACAGTTGGAGCCCGATGCTACAACCCCGTCTGCAAGGCTTGCAGGGGCGCAAGTGCTGACGCTAGTGTTAGCGATAACCTGTTCTCGGCACCATCCACCGCCGTTTTCGTTGCTCATGCGCTTTTTGTAACATATACTGATTGCGCTAACATTTCACCGACGAAAGGGGCTTGGATGGTGCGTGGATCTCTTCTGGCTGCCGGCGTGCTCGGCGTCCTCATCTCTTGTGGGGCCGCGGCGGGGCCCGCACCCGAGCCCCGCTGGGTCGAGACCTGGGGCACGGCCCAGATGGTGCCGGGCCAGCAGGACGAGCTGCCATCCGTGCAGTGGGTTGATGCCACGCTGCGGCAGATCGTTCACGTGTCGCTGGGCGGGAAGCAGATCCGGGTCCGTGTCAGTAACGTCTTCGGCACGCAGCCGCTGGTGCTGGATGCGGCCAGCGTCGCGCTGGCAGCGGCGCCGGGCCGGGCTGACGTCGACCGCGCCAGCCTGCGGCCGCTGCGCTTCGACGGCCACGCCGGGGTGACGATTCCGGCCGGCGCGGAATATGTAAGCGATCCGCTGGCCTTCAGCCTGCCGGCCGGCGCCGACCTCGCCATCTCGATGCGCTTCAGGGACCAGCCGGCGCGCCAGACCAGCCATCCCGGTGCGCATGCGACCAGCTTCGTGGCGCGTGGCGACCGCGTAGCGGAAGCCCGCTGGCCCGAGGCGGACCGCGTCGAGCACTGGTATCAGCTGGCCGGCATCGAGGTGCTGGCCGAATTCTCGGGAAATAAGCGGGCCCACGCGGTCGCGGCGATCGGCGATTCGATCACCGACGGCCATGGCGCCACGACAGACGGCAACGACCGCTGGACCGATGCGCTCGCAAGCAGGCTGCGGGCGAACAAAATGGACGAGGTCGGCGTGGTCAATACCGGCATTGGCGGCGGACGCCTGCTGCGCGACGGCCTCGGTCCCAACCTGGTCTCGCGCTTCGAGCGCGACGTGCTGGGGCGCGCGGGCGTGAGCCATGCGGTGGTGATGATTGGCGTGAACGATCTCGGCGTCCAGCACAAGAACAAAGAAGACAGCCCGGCCGCGCGCGCAGCCCTGCTGGAGGAGCTGCAGCAGGCGCATCGGCAACTGGTGCAGGCGGCGCATGCGCGTGGCGTGTGCGTGATCGGCGCCACCATCACGCCTTATGCCGGCAGCGGTTATTACCAGCCGGGGGCGGACAACGAACAGGACCGGCAGACGTACAACAGGTGGATCCGCGAATCCAAGGTGTTCGACGGCGTGGCCGACTTCGACGCGGCGCTGCGCGACCCGGCCCATCCCGACCTGATCCGGAAGGCCTACGACAGCGGCGACGGGCTGCATCCTTCTCCGGCCGGCTTCAGGGCCATGGCGAACGCCGTCCCGCTGCATTCGCTGAAGACCTGCCGCTTCGCCGCACATCCATGGGGCAGCAAATGATCGGCCGCACCGTACTCTTCCTGTCGGTCGTCTTCTCGGCAGGCAGCGCCGGCGCGGGCGAATACCGCAACCCGGTGCTGCCCGGCTTTCATCCGGACCCCAGCATCTGCCGCGTCGGGAGCGACTACTACCTTGCCACCAGCACTTTCGAATACTACCCGGGCGTGCCGATCTATCACAGCAAGGACCTGGTGCACTGGAAGCTCGCCGGTCATGCGCTGAGCACCCCGAGCCAGCTGCCGCTCGCCGGTCAGAAAAGCTCGATGGGTATCTTCGCGCCCACGCTGCGCTGCGCGAATGGCCGCTTCTACATGATCACGACCAACGTCGGCGCCGGCGGCAACTTCATCGTCCACGCCGACAATCCGGCCGGACCGTGGTCGGCGCCGGTCCCGGTCAAGGTGGACGGCATCGACCCATCGCTGTTCTTCGACGAGGACGGCAAGGTCTACATGACGCATGAGGAGGGCGGCGAACATGGCGGCATCGCCCAGGTCGAGATCGACGTCGCCACAGGCCAGGCCAAGGGCGAGCACAAACGGATCTGGAACGGCACGGGCGGGATCTGGCCGGAAGGGCCGCACCTCTACAAGATCAATGGGTGGTACTACCTGCTGCATGCGGAAGGCGGCACCTCTTACGGCCACGCGGTGATCCTGGCGCGTTCGCGCTCACCCTGGGGCCCCTTCGAAGGTGCGCCGGACAACCCGATCCTGACCCACCGCGACCGCCCCGCGCTGCCGCTGCAGGCCCTCGGCCACGCCGACCTGGTGCAGACGCCGGAAGGCAAATGGTTCATGGTCATGCTGGGCGTGCGGCCGCTGAACTCCAAGCACCACCTGGGCCGCGAAACCATGCTGGCGCCGGTCGAATGGACGGCGGATGGCTGGCTGAAGGTGAACGGCGGCGCGCCGCTGGCCGAGAACATGAGCGCTGCCGGGCTGCCGCCGGCACATCCATGGCCGGCAGCGCCTGCACGCGACGACTTCGCCGGCGCCACGCTCGCCCCGGACTGGATCTTCCTGCGCGGTCCCGCGACCGGGCTGTGGTCGCTGACCGAGAAGCCGGGTGTGCTGCGCCTCAAAGGATCGGCGCTGTCGCTGGCCGACATCGGCACGCCGGCCTTCGTCGGCCGGCGCCAAGAGCATCTGCAGATGCGCGCCGCCACGCTGCTCGACTTTGCGCCGCGCGCGAAGGGGCAGGAGGCCGGGCTGGCCCTGCGCATGAACGAGGACAATCATTACCAGCTGCTGGTCGCCGGCACCGGCAACGGCCGCGTGATCCGGCTGGTGACGCAAGTTAAGGGCGTGACGACCGTCGTTCGCGAAGCGCCGCTCGGCCCGGGCAAGGTCGAACTGAGCGTACGCGCCTGGCCGGACCGTTATGTGTTCGGCTACCGCAGCGGTGGACGTGCAGTGGCCGACTTCGGCAGCGCGCCGACCGCCGCCCTCAGTTCCGAAGAAGCCGGCGGCTTCACCGGCGTGGTGATCGGCATGGTGGCGCATGCGCCCGACCAGGCAGTGATGCCGCCGGCCGATTTCGAATGGTTCGAGTACCAGCCGGCGGACGCCGGCAAGCAGCACTGAATCCAATAAAAGAAAACAAGGAGACCCCTCATGCGTATTCGCCACCTGACCGCGGCCCTGGCCGCCGCTTTTCCCCTGTTCGCATCGAGCGCACCGGCCATGCCGCCGGAACCGGCGCAAAAGCCCTGGCTCGACCGCACCCTGAGTGCGGACCGGCGCGCCGAACTGGCCGTCAAGGCCATGACCCAGCAGGAAAAGCTGCGCTGGGTGCTGGCTTACTTCGGCAACGATTTTGCGAACAAGACCAAGAAGATCCCGGAAGCGCTGCCGCAGTCCGCCGGCTACATCCCCGGTACGCCGCGCCTCGGCCTGCCGGCGCTGTTCGAGACCGATGCCGGTCTTGGTGTCGCTTCGCAGGCCGGGCCGAACGTGCGCGAACGGACCTCGCTGCCCTCGGGCCTGGCCACCGCGTCCAGCTGGGATCCGAAGGTGGCGTATGCGGGCGGCGCCATGATCGGCGCCGAGGCGCGCGCCTCGGGCTTCAACGTGATGCTGGCCGGCGGCGTGAACCTGATGCGCGACCCGCGCACCGGCCGCAATTTCGAATACGCCGGCGAAGATCCGCTGCTGTCCGGCGTCATGGTCGGCAATGCGGTGAAGGGCATCGAGTCGAATCAGGTCATCGCCACCGTCAAGCACTACGCGCTGAACGACCAGGAAACCGGCCGCAACGAACTCGACGCGCGCATCGACAAAACGGCCTTCCGCATGTCCGACCTGCTGGCGATGCAGCTGGCTATCGAGCAGTCTGACGCCGGTTCGGTCATGTGTTCGTACAACCGCGTCAACGGTCCCTACGCCTGCGAGAACGACTACCTGCTGAACCAGGTCCTGAAGCGCGACTGGGCTTTCCGCGGTTTCGTGATGTCCGACTGGGGCGCGACCCACAGCACCGTGGCCGCGGCCAACAACGGCCTGGACCAGCAGTCGGGCCATGAATTCGACAAGTCGCCATACTTCGGCGGCGCGCTGGAAGAAGCCGTGAAGACCGGCGCGGTGCCGCAGGCGCGCCTCGACGACATGGTCACCCGCATCGTGCGCACCATGTTCGCTAAGGGTGTGGTCGACCATCCGGTGAAGGAGGGCGGCGCGATCGACTTCAAGGCCCACGCCGCGGTCAGCCGCGCCACCGCGGAAGAGGGCATGGTCCTGCTGCGCAATGAAAACCGCGTGCTGCCGCTGGCGAAAACCGTGCGCACCATCGCCGTGATCGGCGGGCATGCCGACGCCGGTGTGCTGGCGGGCGGCGGTTCCTCGCTGGTCTACCCTGTCGGCGGCAACGCGGTCAAGGGCTTGAAGCCCGACACCTGGCCGGGCCCGGTGGTCTACCACCCGTCCTCGCCGCTGCGCGCGATCCAGGCCCAGGCGCCGAACGCGAAGGTGGTTTACGACGACGGCACCGATCCGGCACGCGCCGCGCGTGTGGCCAGCCTGGCCGACGTCGCCGTGGTGTTCGCGACCCAGTGGACGGGCGAATCCGTTGACGCTGAATCGCTGGCTTTGCCGGACCGCCAGGACGATCTGATCGCCTCCGTGGCCGGCGCCAATCAGCGCACCGTGGTCGTGCTGGAGACCGGCGGCCCGGTCGCCATGCCCTGGCTGAAGCAGGTGCCGGCCGTGATCGAAGCCTGGTATCCGGGTACCGGCGGCGGCGAAGCGATCGCCAATGTGCTGTTCGGCGCGGTCAACCCGTCGGGCCACCTGCCGGCGACCTTCCCGGCATCCGAGCAGCAGCTGCCGCGTCCGAAGCTGGACGGCGACCCGAAGAACCCCGACCTGCAGTTCGCCGTCGATTACAGCGAAGGCGCGGCGGTCGGTTATAAATGGTTCGATCTGAAAGGCCACAAGCCGCTGTTCCCCTTCGGCCACGGCCTGTCCTACACCAGCTTCGCGTATTCGGGTCTGTCCGCGAAGGTCCAGGATGGCCGCCTGCACGTGCGCTTCAAGGTCACGAATACCGGCAGCACGGCCGGCAAGGACGTGCCCCAGGTCTACGTGTCGCCGCTGGCCGGCAAATGGGAAGCGCCAAAGCGCCTGGCCGGCTGGGACAAGGTGGCGCTGCAGCCGGGCGAATCGAAAGACGTTGAGGTGACGGTGGAGCCGCGCGTACTGGGCATGTTCGACGAGAAGTCGCGCACCTGGCGTACGCCGAAGGGCAAGGTCCGCCTGACCCTGGCCGAGGATGCCGCCGGCACCAATGGCAGCAGCGTGACGGTCGACCTGCCGGCCAGTACCCTGGACGCGCGGGGCGCCGCGAAGACGAAATGAAACGGGCGATGAAGCGTGCGCTGCCGGCCGGCGCACTGCTGCTGGCCTTCACGGGCTGGGTTGGCGCGCAGGCGGCCGCGGGTCCGGCCCAGGATGGCTTTGTCGCCGTCGAGGGCACCCACTTCGTGCGCAAGGGCCAGCCATACTACGTCGCCGGCGCCAATCTCTGGTATGGCGGCTACCTGGGCGCCCCGTCGGCGGTCGGCCGGCGCGAGCGCCTGCGGCAGGAGCTCGACCGCCTCAAGGCGCTCGGCATCAACAACCTGCGCGTGCTGGCGGTGTCGGAACAGACGGCGATGCGCAGTGCGGTCAGTCCAGCCACCACACTTGCGCCGGGCCGGTACGACGAGCAGCTGCTGCAGGGCCTCGACTTCCTGCTGGCAGAACTCGGCAAGCGCGACATGACGGCCGTGCTCTACCTGAACAACTTCTGGCAGTGGTCGGGCGGCATGACCCAGTACCTGAACTGGTTCACAGGCAGCCCGGCGCACGATCCGAACGCAAGCCACGACTACGAACGCTTCATGGCCGAGAATGCGCGCTTCTACACGAACCCGCGGGCCCAGGCCGCGTACCGCCGCGTAATCGCGCATCTGGTCCAGCGCCGGAATTCCGTCACCGGCAAGCCTTACAAGGACGACCCGGCCATCATGTCCTGGCAGCTGGCGAACGAACCGCGGCCGGGCAGCGGCAAGGCCACGCCATCTGACAAGGCCGTCTACGGGAAGTGGATCGCCGATACTGCCCACTACATCCGCTCGATCGACGCCCGCCACATGGTCAGCAGCGGCAGCGAGGGGCTGGCGGGTTCCGCCGAGGACCGCCAGCTTTACCTGGACGCCCACCGTACGCCGGACATCACCTACCTGACTTACCACCTGTGGCCGGCCAACTGGGGCTGGTTCGATCCGAAGCGGCCAGGCCAGACCTGGGATGGCATGCTGGACAAGAGCCTGCGCTACCTGAACGCCCACATCGACGACGCGAAGAACCTCGGCAAGCCCATCGTGCTCGAGGAATTCGGGCTGAACCGCGACGATGGCTCCTTCGCTACGACCGCGCCGACCACGGTGCGCGACCGCTTCTACGGCGCCCTGTTCGGCCTGGTGCAGAAGCGCGCTGCGGCGGGCGACCCGATCGCCGGCTGGAATTTCTGGGCCTGGGGCGGGGCAGGCCGCGCGGCGAATGCCGATTACTGGTGGCGTCCAGGGAACGATTTTGTCGGCGATCCGCCGCAGGAAGAGCAGGGCCTGTACTCGGTGTTCGACAGCGATGCGTCGACGCTCGAGGTGATACAACAGGCCGCGCAGCGCCTGCAGGCAATGGCAGGCGATACCGACAAGTCCAGGCTCACGCTCGACAGCCTGTTCGGCGACCACATGGTGCTGCCGCGGCATGGCGCCGTGGTCTCGGGCCGCGCGGCGCCGCGCGAGCGCATCGCCGTGAGCGGCTTCGGCGGCAGATGGGAAGCCAGCGCCGACGATACCGGGCGTTTCAGCGTGGTGCTGCCGGACTTCGCGCCCGGCCGCAGCGGCAGTCTGGTTGTGGCAGGCGGCGGCCAGACGCGCACCCTGGCCGACGTCCTCACCGGCGACGTCTACCTATGCTCAGGGCAGTCCAACATGCAGCTGCCCGTGACGCGCGCGCTGAACGCGGACGTGGTCATCGCGAATGCCGCCAACCCGATTCTCCGCATGGCGACGGTGCCGGTCGATCCGGCGCCGGCGCCGCGCGAGCGCCTCGCCAACCCGGCGCCATGGGAAGCGGCCTCGCCGCAGACCGTGTCCAAATGGTCGGCGGCCTGCTATTTCTTCGGCCAGGAACTCCAGCAAAAGCGCAAGCTGCCGATCGGCCTGGTGCATGCATCGCTGGGCGGTTCGAACATCACGGCCTGGCTTTCGCCCCAGGCGTCGCTGCCGGACTACGCAAAACAGCAGGATCTGCTGAAGATCTATGCGACCGATCCGGTGAAGGCCAGCATCGCCTTCGGCAGGGAAGTCGAGCAGTGGTGGAAGGCGAGCGGCGGTCCGGGCCAACCATGGGCTGCGACGCCGGCCGTGCTGGCGAGCTGGCGCGCCGTGCCCGACGTGTCGAAGAACTGGGAAAAGTGGGAAGTGCCGGAACTCGCGGCCTACGATGGCAGCGTCTGGTATGGCGCCTCGGTCAAGCTGAGCGCAGCCCAGGCGGCGCAGGCGGCCACGCTCGAACTCGGCCTCATCGACGAGATCGACATCAGCTGGGTCAACGGCAAGCCGGTCGGCCTGACCTCGGGCGCGGCCACGCTGCGCGCCTACCCGCTGCCGGCGGGCGCCTTGAAAACCGGCGACAACACGGTCGTCGCGAACATCGTCGACCTGTGGAGTTTCGGCGGCATGGTCGGCGAGCAGCCGCGCCAGCTGCGCCTGGCCGACGGCAGCATCGTGCCCCTTAAGGAATGGCGCTGGCAGATCGCGCCGCCGGCGCAGAAGTATCCGCCGCGTGCGCCCTGGGATGCGATGTCCGGTGTGAGCGTGCTGTACAACGGCATGATCGCGCCGCTGGCCGGCTTCCCGTTCAAGGGCGCGCTGTGGTACCAGGGCGAGACCAACGTCGGCACGCCTTACCAGGGCCTGCTGACCCGCCTGTTCGCGGACTGGCGCGGGCAGTTCGGCAAGGACATGCTGTTCGCGGTGGTCCAACTGGCGAACTTCGGTACGCGGACGGCGCAGCCGGCGGAATCGGCACTGGCCCGTCTGCGCGAAGACCAGCGCCTGGCGGTGTTGAACGACCCGCATGCTGTGCTGGTGACGGCGGTGGACCTCGGCGAGCCGGGCGATATCCATCCCGCCAACAAGCTCGCGGTCGGGCAGCGGCTGGCGCGCGCCGTCGCGGGCAAAGTGTATGGGGAGGCGGGCAGCGCCGGACCGATGATCCGCTCGGCGGTCGCGAGCGGCAGCGGTATCGTGCTGGAGTTCGACGGCATCGAGGGAACGCTGCTGGCTTATGGCGCTTCAAAGCCAATCGGCTTCGAGATCTGCGACGCCTCAGGTTGCCGCTGGGCCGAGGCGCAGATCGCCGGATCGCGCGTGCTCTTGCCGGACGACGGCAAGGCGCAGAAGGTCCGCTACTGCTGGGCGGATGCCCCGACCTGCACGCTCTACGACGGCAAATCGGGGCTGCCGGCATTCCCGTTCGAGCAGGAAGTCCGCCGCTAGAAGGCGCGGCGTCTCAAACGGCGGGCGGGGCCGAGGTGTCGGCGACCACCGGCACTTCAGGAGGCAACTGAGCCGGCGCCGGCTCCATCCCGTCGTCCTGATGGAAGGGCGCAAACCAGGTGGCCAGGAAGGACGGGATGGTGGCCACCATCACGAACACGAAATAGCTGACATAGCCCATCATCTCCTGCAGATGGCCGCTGACCACGCCGGTGACCATATTGCACAGTCCCATCAGGCCGGTGCCGAAGGCGTAGTGGGTGGTGGCGTATTTGCCTGGCGCGAGCTGCTGCATCAGGTAGATCATGAAGCCGACCGCGCCAAAGCCGTAGAAGAACTTCTCGATCACCACACCGGCCGTGATGGCCAGCATGCTGGACGGCAGGGCCATGGCCATCGCCAGGAAGGTCAGATTCGGGATGTTGACCGCGCAGCACAGCACGAACAGCACGCGCTTCAGGCCGCGCCGCGCGACGAAGATCCCGCCCAGCAGGGAGCCGAGCAGCACCGCGGCCAGGCCGTAGGTGCCGTAGACGATGCCGAGCTGCTCGTTCGACATGCCGAGCCCGCCCTTGGCCGCGGCGTCGACCATGAAGAAGGGGCCGATCTTCTCGAGCAGTCCGATACTGGTACGGAACAGGAAGGCGAACGCGATCATTTTCCACACGTCGCGCTTCTGGAAGAAGGTGACGAAGGAATCCCACAGGATGCTGCCGGCGCCGCGCAGGCTGGTCGGCGTGTTCTCGGCCCGTGCACCATCCGGCATCACGCGCGCGTGCCACAGCGCCATCAGGACGGTGACGCCGCCGACGATGAAGAAGATCACGCGCCAGGCCTCCATCCAGGCCATGCCGCCGGTGTGCAGCCGCCCGCTCACATACACCAGCAGGCCGGACGCGATGATGGGACCGATGTTCCAGGACAGGCTCTGCACGCCGCAATACAGCGACTGCGCGCGCGTGTCGAGCGAGGTCACGTAGACGCCGTCGCTGGCGATGTCCTGGGTCGCGCCGACGAAGGACATGAGCCAGAACAGCGGCAGCATCACCGTCATGTAATCGGGCAGGCCCATGGCCAGCGCGGCGCCGGCAAAGCCCAGGCCGACCAGCACCTGCGCGCACAGCACGAAGAACTTCTTGGTTCGGTACATCTCGACGATGGGGGCGAACAGCGGCTTGATCGTGTAGGCCAGGATCAGCATGCTCGAGTAGGCCGCGGCGCGGCCGTTGTCCATGCCGAGATTCTTGAACATGATCGCCGTGACGCTGGTGAGCATGGTGTAGCCGAGGGCCATCGTGAAGTACCCGCTGGGCACCCATAGCAGCGGGTGGCGGGTACGCCCGGTGTTGGTCATGTGTCTCCTCCGTGTCCTTGTTTTTATGGTGGCTCAGTCGGATCAGGCGGCGCGGCGCTGCCCGTGCTGGGCGGCGACGTAGTCGCGGTACCACAGCGCGCTGGCCTTGGGGATACGCTTCTGGGTCGCATAATCGACGTAGACGATGCCGAAGCGCTTGGCGTAACCCGAGTTCCACTCGAAGTTGTCCATCAGGCTCCACAGGAAGTAGCCGCGCACGTCCACGCCCTGGTCGATGGCGGTCTTCAGGGCCGCGAGGTGCTGTTCGACGAAGCGGATGCGGACCGCGTCCGCGACCTGGCCCTGCACGACGCTGTCCGGGGCCGCCATGCCGTTCTCGGTAATGTAGATCGGCGGCAGCGCGTACTCGCCCTTCAGCTTGAGCAGCAGCTCGGTCAGGCCCTGCGGGTAGATCTCCCAGCCCATGTCGGTGACGCCCTGCAAGGCGGGCGCGGTGCGCGGCGGCGTCTCGGCGCTGGCGAAGTGGCGGAAGTAGTAGTTCACGCCCAGGAAGTCGAGCGGCTGGCGGATGATGTCGAAGTCGCCCTCAACGACGTCGGGCGCGTTGGCGCCGTGCGCGCGCAGGGCCAGCGCCGGATAGCGGCCCTTGAAGATCGGGTCCATGAACCACTGCACCGAACGCGCCCACTCCAGCTCGGCCAGCGCACGGTCGGCATCGCTGCCGGTGGCAGGGTCGGAAGTCCACTGGTTCAGCACAATGCCCAGCGCGGCCTTCGGCTTCTCGGCGCGCATCGCCTGCATCGCCAGGCCGTGCGACAGCAGCAGGTGGTGCGAGACCTGGACAGCCTGCTTCGCATCGGTCACGCCGGGCGCGAACTGCGAATTGCCGTAGCCGAGGTTGGCGGTGCACCAGGGTTCGTTATGGGTGGCGATGCTCGCCAGTCGGTTGCCGAAACGCCGCGCCACTTCCCCGGCGTAGTCGGCAAAGCGCAGGGCGGTATCGCGCGACAGCCAGCCGCCGTCGTCCTGCAACCCTTGCGGCAGGTCCCAGTGGTAGAGGGTCAGGTGCGCGGCGATGCCTTTTTCCTGCAGCGCGTCCAGCAGGCGCGCGTAGAAATCGAAACCCTTCTCGTTCCACGCGCCTTTGCCCGAGGGCTGCACGCGCGACCAGGCCATCGAGAAGCGGTAGGCGTCCACGCCCAGCCCGGCCATGATGCCGACGTCCTCGCGGTAGCGGTGGTAGTGGTCGCAGGCGACGTCGCCGTTGCTCTGGTCCTTGATATTGGCCGGATTGCGGCAGAAGGTGTCCCAGATCGATGGGCCCTTGCCGTCGGCGTTGTGAGCGCCTTCGATCTGGAATGCGCTGGTGGCGACGCCCCAGGTGAAGTCGGGGGGAAACTGGATGGAATCGGTCATGAGGAGGGGGCGCAAGCAGTTATGAAATCGATTTCATATTATGCTTGCGCCCGCGCCGCTGTCAAATGGTTTTTGGCAGCGGCGGCCGCTTGGTCAGGCCTGGCGTGCCGGCATGCCACGCATCGCATCCGCGATCGCCTGGCGTAGTGGCTTGGCGCGCAGCTGGGCGTCGTAAGGGCAGGGCCGCATCGGCAGCTTGTCCGTGCGCGGCGCCTCGTCCCAGGTCTGCAGCCAGCTGATGTGGTCGGCCATCCCCCACAGCAGGAAGTCGCGCAGGCGCGGGTAGGACAGGGTCAGGTCGAGGTAGTCGCGGGCCGCAGCTGCAACGCCGGCATCGCGCTTCGCGATATCGCCCGGCAGGCGGCGGTCGTTGACGTCGAACTCGGTGATCAGGAGGTCGTAGCCCATCGACGTGGCTTCGTCCAGGAAGCGGCGCCATTGCAGCAGGTCTTCCTTGCCGCGCTCTAGGCTTTCGTCCCAGGAGCCGATGTGGCTCTGCAGGCCGAGGGCGTGGATCGGCGTGCCGCGCTTCTTCAGTTCGGCCAGCATGGACAGCACGCCGGCCCGATGCTTCGCGCTGCCGGTGTCGCCGCGCATGTAGTCGTTGTAGACCAGCTGGGCATGCGGCGCATACTCGTTCGCCAGGCGGAAGGCGAGGTCGATCTGTTCGATCGCGCCCGCTGCGCCGAAGGGACGGGTGAGGGCGTTCTGGCGCAGCTTGCCATCAAGCGGATCGACCGCCTCGTTGACCACGTCCCAGCTCTTGATCTGGGTGCCGTAATGGGTGCAGACGGTCTGCACGTGCTTGCGCATCAGGCGCTCGGCGCCGCGGCGCGGATCGCTGCCGAAATCTTCCCTGGCGACCCAGGCCGGCAGCCACTTCTCGGCCTGCCAGAACAGGTTGTGCCCGCGCATCGCCATCCCCTTGTCCTTGGCCCAGGCCAGCATCGCGTCGGCGGGACCGAAGCGCATTGCGTCACGCGCCGGCTCCAGCGCCTGCCATTTCATCTCGTTCTCGGCCACGATGATGTTGCACTCCCTTTCGACGAGGGCGCGGAAGGCCGGGTCGCCGAACTGGTTCTTGCCGCTGCCGATGGCGGTGCCGAAGCGCAGGCCCTTGCGCTGGGCGATGTCCTTCAGCGCTTCGTCGGCGCTGCCGGCGGCGAGGGCATTGAAGCCGGCGGGGAGCAGGGTAGCGCCGGCCAGGGCGCGGAGCATGGTGCGTCGTGTGGTCATATCTTCTTGTGTCTCCAGTGATGTAATGCGATGGTCAGCCGTTCCCCGGCGCATACGGGAAGCGCAGGGACTGGTAATAGCGAAGCGGATGGGCGGGCGGCGACGTGCCCGGCGGCAGCGGCAGGCCGGACACGTGCTGGAAGTACGCCAGGCAGGCGTCGCGCCACCACTGCGCTTCAGCGTGCTGGCGGGCCAGGCGTTGGGCGACGTCGTCAGCGCGGCGTGCGTCGACCAGCGGGCGGATCTGTTCCCACTGCGCCTGCATGGCCGCGGCTCCCGCCACGCCGTGGTCGTAATGCGCAACCAGTTCTTCCCACAACGTGCGGCCGGAAGGCATGCGGTCATCCCAGGGAAGGTGGTGGAACCACAGCAGCAGTTCGGGCGGCGTGGTGGCGGGATCCTGCAGCCGGCGTGCGACTTCGGGCGCGTACTGGGCTGCGGCATTGCTGCCGGCTGCGCTGCGGTCGAAGCCGATGCCGTCGCGTGCGGCGCGGTGGTAATAGACGGGATTCCAGTCGGGACGCGCCAGATTGTCGACCCAGGGCGCCGGGCCGTAATGGTGGCCGGTCCCCATCAGGTGGTGCAGGCCGAGCGGCGTCATGTAGTCGACCACCGCTTCGCGCGAGCGCATCATCAGCGCGACGATCGGATCGCGCACGCGCGGGTCTGCCGACCAGGTTTGCGCCGCCCATTCGCGCGCGATCGCCGCGCTATCGAGCATCGGGTCCCATGCCAGGCGGCCAAAGGCGTACCAGTTGGCCTGGTCGAAGTCGGAACCGGTCCAGTTGCGGCTGCTGCCGATGTTGGCCACCCCGGCGATGCCGCCCACGCGCCCGGCCTGGGCGCCACCGAGCACCTCGGCCACGCTCGATGCCCGGCCGCCGGCGCGGGTATCGAAACGCAGCGCTTCCTCGAACAGCGGCCCGAGGTAGGCGAGGTGGGTGGCAAAGCCCAGGTACTCCTTGGTGATCTGGAATTCCATCATCAGCGCGGTATGGGGCATGGCGCCGAACAGCGGGTGCACCGGTTCGCGCGGCTGGAAGTCGATCGGGCCGTTCTTGACCTGCACGATGACGTTGCGCTCGAATCTGCCGTCCAGGGGTTTGAACTGTTCGTAAGCCTGGGCGGCGCGGTCCGTTACCTGTCCCGGTTGCGCCGGCGGACTGTAGACGAAGGCGCGCCACATGACGATGCCGTCGTGCGGCACCAGGGCGCGCCCCAGCATGTTGGCGCCTTCCGCATGACTGCGACCATAGTCCTGCGGCCCGGGCTGGCCTTCCGAATTGGCCTTGACCAGGAAGCCGCCGAAGTCCGGGATCGCGCGGTAGATCTGGTCGGCCTTGCGGCGCCACCACGCTTGGACGTCCGGATCCAGCGGGTCGGCGCTGCCCGTTTCGTGCAGTTCGAGCGGCGTCGACCAGCGCACCGACAGGTAGACCCGGATGCCATACGGACGCAGCACGCCGGCCAGCGCCGCGGCCTTGGCGATGAAGCGCGCCTCCAGCACCTCCGGCTTGGCGTTGACGTTGTTCAGCACCACGCCGTTGATGCCGAGCGAGGCATTGGCGCGGGCGTAGTCGGTGTAGCGCGCGTCGACGATGTCCGGCAGCTCCCACCAGTTCCAGATCGACTGGCCGGCGTAACCACGTTCCACGCTGCGGTTCAGGTTGTCCCAGTGGTCCAGCAGGCGGCGCGGCAGGGCCGGGCGCGAGGCCAGCGCAGGAGCATCGATGGCCGCAGCGGTATCCGCGCCGCCCGTCTGCAGCGCGCGCAGCCAGGCGAAGCTGCCGTACATCAGGCCGATGTCGCCGTTGGCGGCGATCAGCGTCACGTCGGCGCCGTGCAGGTGTGTGCGCTCCACCAGGTAGCCTTCGGGCCCCAGGCTGCGCAGGCGGGCATCGCGCTCGGGGGAGGGCGGTAGATCGGATGCACGGGCCAGCACCAGGCTGCCGTCACGCGGCGCGGCGGCCGATGCCGGCAAGCGCCCGGCCAGGCCGGACAAGCCGCGCAGCAGTTCCTGGCGGGCGGCGCGGAGGGTCGGGGTGTCTGCGCCCAGACTGACGATGGCGGCGGCGCGCGCTTGCAGGCGTTCGCGCAAGGCCAGCGGGAGCGGGCGGTAGCGGAGCCACAGTTCGTAACCGTCTTCCGCTGGGGCTTGCGACTGTGCCTGGGCCTGCACCGCCGGCAGGCAGGCCAGCATCAAGGTCGCCAGCAGCAGCGCCGGCAGCACCTGCGCAAGCACGGCTAGCGAGGGCGGCATCGAACGCATGAGCGAACGTGGGAGCGGTCGCAGCAAGGCAGGTCTCCAGTAATTGTTTTGGGAATGTTAGCGCAATCTTTATGATTTTGAAATCGATTTCGCTCTAACACTGCGGGTTCGCTCCAGCCCTTGGGCGCCGGTTTTTGCGCCTGCACTTATGCTAAGATAGCGCAAACAACAAGGTTCATAGGGGTCCGTCAGAGATGAGTAAAGCCAAACTTGAGGTCATCCAGGAAGACGTGGAGCGCCGCGGCCAGCCGACCATGGCGGACGTTGCGAAGCTGGCCGGCGTGTCCCCGATGACGGTATCGCGCGTCATGAACGGCAAGGGGCTGGTGCGCGAAAGCACGCGCCGCAAGGTTGCCGAAGCCGTCGCCGCGCTGAACTACACCCCAAACCAGGAGGCGCGCAACCTGGCCGGCTCCAAGCCGATCCGCGTCGGCTTCTTGTACAGCAATCCCAGCGCCGGCTACCTCAGCGAATTTCTGGTCGGCCTGCTCAGCCAGTCGGGCCTCAACAACGTTCAGCTCTTCGTCGAGAAATGCGAGGCCGGGCAGCACGAGGAAGAGCAGACCCGCCACCTGATCGGCAACGGCCTGGACGGCATTATCCTGCCGCCGCCGCTGTGCGACAGCGAAGCCGTGATCGCCTGCGTCGCCGAAGCCGGCATCCCGGCCGTGGTGGTCGCCTGCGGCCTGCCGGACGAACGGGTCGGCTCGGTCAGCATCGACGATCGCAAGGCCGCCTACGAGATGACGCGTCACCTGATCGCGCTCGGGCACCAGCGCATCGGCTTCGTGCTCGGCCACCCGAACCAGACCGCCAGCGCCAAGCGTCTCGAAGGCTACCGCGCGGCGATCGACGAGAAGGGCGCCGACAAGTCGGAAGAGCTGGTGGTGCCCGGGCTGTTCACCTACCGCTCCGGACTCGACGCGGCGGAACTCTTGCTGGCGCTGGACGAACGGCCGACGGCGATCTTCGCCAGCAACGACGACATGGCCGCGGCCGCGGTGGCGGTCGCGCACCGTCTCGGTCTCGACGTGCCCGGCGACCTCACCGTCACCGGTTTCGACGATACGGCGCTGGCCACCACCATCTGGCCCGAGCTGACCACCGTGCGCCAGCCGATCGCCGAGATGGCGCGCGAAGCCGTGCAGGCGCTGGTGCGCCGCGTGCGTGCGCAGCGCGAAGGCGAGGACGCGCAGCCTGAGCGCGTCGGCATGGCCTTCGAACTGGTGCGCCGCCAGTCGGACGCCGCGCCGCGCATCCGTCCGCCGGCACGCCTGCCGGCGGCAAAGTCCAGCAACGCCGGCGCCGCCAAGCGCGCCCACGCCGCCCGCTGATTTTTCTTCGTCTGTACGGGCGCCGTCCAGGGCGCCCGCGTCTTTTACCCACCTCTGATTTGCCTCCGCCGGACCCGTTCCCGGCGCTGTTTTCGCAGCTCCCCGCGCAGTCCGTCGCGCCCGCTTAACAATCCTCCAGTATTTAATTGACACGTCGCGATCTTGCCGTTTAGACTGGAATGGTTGCGATAACATTTCTGTTACAAGAATGTTTGACCTAGCCAGAACATAAAACAACAAGCAGCGGAGACAAGATCCATGGCGATCAAACGCAGGGAGTTTTTGGCATCGGTGGGCGGCATGGCTGGCATCGCCAGTCTCGGCGCCATCCCGTCGATAGCGGCGGCGGCGGGTGCCGCAGGCAAGGGCGGCGCGCCGCTCTACAAGCAGGCCGGCGCACCGGTGGACGCACGGGTCGAGGACCTGCTCGGCCGCATGACGCTCGACGAAAAGATCGCGCAGATGCAGTGCCTCTGGCAGCTGAAGGCCGGCATCCAGAACACCGACACCAGCTTTTCGGCGGAGAAGGCCGCCAGCGCCTACCCGCACGGAATGGGCATGTTCGCCCGTCCGTCCGACCGCCAGCTCGGCGCGGCCAGCGCCGCCGGCGACGCCGGCGAGACGGCCCATCGCGGCCCGCGCGAGACTGCGGAATACGTCAACGCCGTGCAGAAGTGGGCGATGGAGCGCACCCGTCTCGGCATCCCGGTGTTCATGCACGAGGAAGCGCTGCACGGCTACGTCGCGCGCGAAGCGACCAGCTTCCCGCAGGCGATCGGCCTGGCATCCAGCTTCGACCCGGCGCTGGCTACGCGCGTGTTCAGCGTCGCCGCACGGGAGATGCGTGCCCGCGGCGCCAACCTGGCGCTGGCGCCGGTGGTCGACGTGGCGCGCGAGCCGCGCTGGGGCCGCATCGAGGAAACCTATGGCGAAGACCCGCACCTGTGCGGCGCGATGGGCAAGGCGGCCGTGATCGGCTTCTCGGGCGACACGCTGCCGCTGGCGCAGGACAAGGTCTACGCCACCCTGAAGCACATGACCGGCCACGGCCAGCCCGAGAGCGGCACGAATATCGGTCCCGCCAACGTCGGCGAGCGCACCCTGCGCGAAGACTTCTTCCCACCTTTCGAGAAGATCATCCGCGAGACGAAGATCGCGGCGGTGATGCCGTCGTATAACGAGATCGATGGCCTGCCGTCGCACGCCAACCGCTGGCTGCTGACCGACGTCCTGCGCAGAGAGTGGGGCTTCCAGGGCGTGACCGTGTCGGACTACATGGCGGTCGACGAACTGATCACCCGCCACCACCTGGCGGCCACGCCGAAGGAAGCCGCGCTGCGCGCCGTCAAGGCCGGCGTCGACATCGAGACCCCCGATCCGAAGGGCTATGTGACCCTGGCCGCGCTGGTCCGCGAGGGCAAGATCTCGGTGAAGGAGATCGACGCCTCGGTGCGCCGCATCCTCAAGCTCAAGTTCCAGGCCGGCCTGTTCGAGAACCCGTACGCCGACGCCGCCCAGGCCGATGCCCGCACTGCCACGCCGGACGCGATCGCGCTGGCCCGCGAAGCCGCGGTCCGCTCGGCCGTCCTGCTGAAGAACGACAAAGGCCTGCTGCCGCTGCAGCCGAACAAGGTCGGGAAGATGCTGCTGGTCGGCACGCACGCCAAGGACACGCCAATCGGCGGTTACTCGGACGTGCCGCGCCACGTGGTCTCGGTCTACGAAGGCCTGCAGAAGGAAGCGCAGGCAAACGGGTTCTCGCTGGCGTATTCGGAAGGCGTGCGCCTGACCGAAGGCCGGGTATGGGGCAAGGACGAAATCGTCTTCACCAGGCCCGAGGTCAATACGCGCCTGATCGCCGAAGCGGTGGAAGCCGCGAAGTCGGCCGATACCATCGTCATGGTCCTCGGCGACAACGAGCAGACCGCACGCGAAGCCTGGGCCGACAACCACCTGGGCGACCGCACCAGCCTGGACCTGATCGGCCAGCAGAACGACCTGGCGCGCGCCATCTTCGCGCTGAACAAGCCGACCGTGGTGCTGCTGCTGAACGGCCGGCCGCTGTCGGCGAACCTGCTGGCGGAACGCGCCGATGCGCTGCTCGAATGCTGGTACATGGGCCAGGAGACCGGCCATGCGGTGGCCGACCTGCTGTTCGGCCGGGCGAACCCCGGCGGCAAGCTGCCGGTGACGATTGCCCGCGATCCGGGGCAGCTGCCGATGTTCTACAACCGCAAGCCGAGTTCGCGCCGCGGCTACATCGACGGCGTCACGACCCCGCTGTACCCCTTCGGCTACGGCCTGTCTTACACCCGCTTCGAGATCGGCGAGCCGCGCCTGGAAAAGGCCAACATCGGCACCGACGGCAGCACCCGCGTGCAGGTCGAGGTGCGCAACACCGGCAGCCGCCGTGGCGATGAGGTCGTGCAGCTCTATATCCGCGACGATTTCAGTTCGGTGACCCGTCCGCTGCTCGAGCTGAAAGGCTTCCAGCGCGTGACGCTGGAGCCGGCGGAAAAGCGCACCGTCAGTTTCGACATCAAGCCTTCCGACCTGTGGTTCTACAACGCGGAGATGAAGCGCGTGGTCGAGCCGGGCACCTTCACCATTTTCGCAGGACCGAACAGCGTCGAGCTCAAGAAGACGACCCTGACGGTGGCATAACGAGAGAACAGAGACATGACGACAGCAATTCAAAGCAGTCCGCTGCCCGCGGATCTCGAGAGCGCGCTGCTGGTCGGCCGCGTATGGCGCCAGGATGCCGCCGATGCGGCTGGCGGCCCGCTGGTGGTCGCGGTGCGCCGCGGCCGTTTGGTCGACATCACCCGCCACGCCGCCACGGTAGCCGACCTGTTCGAACGCGCAGACCTGCTGGCCATCGTGCGCGACGCCGAAGGCGAGGACCTCGGCGCCGCGCTCGACCTGGTGCAGGCCGGCGCGCAAGGAACGAACGGGCTTAAGCTGCTGGCGCCCTGCGACCTGCAAGCGATCAAGGCCTGCGGCGTGACCTTCGCGGTCAGCCTGCTCGAGCGCGTGATCGAAGAGCAGGCCAAAGGCGATCCGGCGCGCGCCGGCGAGCTGCGCGCCCAGCTGCAGGCATCGATCGGCACCAACCTGTCCGAGATCGAGCCCGGCTCCGAAGCCGCGCTGCGCCTGAAGGACGAACTCTCGGGCCGCGGCCTGTGGTCGCAGTACATGGAGGTCGGCATCGGCCCGTATGCGGAAGTGTTCACCAAGTCGCAGCCGATGTCGGCGGTCGGCCACGGCGTCGAGGTCGGCCTGCATCCGGCTTCGCACTGGAACAACCCCGAGCCGGAGATCGTGCTGGCGGTGAACAGCCGCGGCGAGGTGGTCGGCGGCACGCTCGGCAACGACGTCAACCTGCGCGACATCGAAGGCCGCAGTGCGCTCCTGCTGGGCAAGGCCAAGGACAACAACGCGTCCTGCGCGATCGGTCCCTTCATCCGCCTGTTCGACGGGACCTTCACGCTCGACACGCTGCGCGAAGCGGAAGTAGGCATGCTGATCGAAGGCGTCGATGACGGCTTCACGCTGGAAGGCCGCAGCCGCATGCGCGAGATCAGCCGCGACCCGCTCGACTTGGTCGGCCAGACCTGCGGCGCCCACCACCAGTATCCGGACGGCTTCATGCTCTTCCTGGGCACGATGTTCTCGCCGATCAAGGACCGAGACGCGCCGGGCAAGGGCTTCACCCACCACGCGGGCGACCGAGTCAGCATTTCGACGCCTTCGCTCGGCACCCTGGTCAACACGGTCCAGCGCAGCGATGCGATCGAACCCTGGACCTTCGGCGTGCGCGCCCTCTACAAGAACCTGGCGCAACGCGGCCTCATTTAACGAGAAATTCATGTCCGACACCAAACAACAAGCCTTCGCCTACGCGACCTATCCGGACCTGGCGGGCAAGCGCGTCGTGATTACCGGCGGCGGCAGCGGCATCGGCGGCGAGCTGACCACGGCCTTTGCCGGCCAGGGCGCGCGCGTGGTCTTCCTCGACATCGCCGAGGAAGCCTCGCGCCAGCTGGAAGAGACGCTGAGCGGCGCCAAGCACCCGCCGAAGTTCGTCAAGTGCGACCTGACCAACCTGGACGAGCTGAAGGCCGTCTTCGCCGCCATCGAGGAAGAGATGGGCGGCGTCGACATCCTGCTGAACAACGCCGCCAACGACGACCGCCACGAGATCGAGGACGTCACGCCTGCCTACTGGGAAAGCCGGATCAACGTCAACCTGCGCCACAAGTTCTTCTGCAGCCAGGCCGTGTTGCCGGGGATGAAGCAGCGCGGCAGCGGCGTGATCCTGAACTTCGGCTCGATCTCCTGGCACATCCCGCACACCCAGCTGCACCTGTACATGACGTCCAAGGCCGGCATCGAGGGCATGACGCGGGCGCTGGCGCGTGAAGTGGGCAAATACGGCATCCGCGCCAACACCGTGATCCCGGGCGCGGTGCGCACGCCGCGCCAGCAGGCGCTGTGGCACAACCCGGAAGAAGAGGCCCGTATCCTGGCCGGCCAGTGCATTCCGGAGCGCGTCGAGATGCAGGACGTGGCGGCGCTGACCCTGTTCCTGGCGTCGAACAACGCGCGCCATTGCAGCGGCCGCGAATACTTCGTCGACGCCGGCTGGTACGGCGCATGAGCGCGATGAACAAGACCGTCCTGACACCGGTCTGGCAAGTCCGGGCCACGCTGGGCGAGGGGGTCCTGTGGGATGCCGCGCACGGGCGGGTCTGGTTCGTCGACATCAAGGGCCGGTGCATCCACCGCTGCGCCGCCGACGGCAGCGCGCAGCGCAGCTGGGACGCGCCGGGGCAGGTGAGCTTCATCGTGCCCGCCGACGATGGCAGCATGGTCTGCTCGCTGGACGACGGCCTGTACCGCTTCGACGACGAGACAGGCCAGTTCCATGCGCTGGCGAAGGTGGAAGCCGACGACACCGGCAACCGCTTCAACGACGGCCATGTCGACGCCACCGGCGCGCTGTGGTTCGGTTCGATGCACGATGCCGAGGAAGAGGCGACCGGCGTCCTGTACCGTTTCGACGGCAAGCACATCGCCCGCATGGACCAGGGTTACGTCATCACAAACGGACCGGCGCTGAGCCCCGACGGCCGCACCCTGTACCACACCGACACGCTGGAAAAGCGGATCTACGCCTTCGACGTGGCGCCGAGCGGCGCGCTGTCGAACAAGCGCCCCTTCGTGGAGATCGCCGACGGCGGCCATCCGGACGGGATGGCAGTCGATGCTGAGGGCAATCTGTGGGTCGCGACTTTCGGCGGCTGGCGTATCGACCGCTTCGACCCCACCGGGCGCAAGCTGGGCGAAGTCCGCTTCCCCTGCGCAAACGTTACCAAGCTGGCCTTCGGCGGCGACGATCTGTGCACGGCGTATGCGACCACCGCGCGCAAGGGCTTGTCCAGCGAAGAGCTGGCCGCCCAGCCGCTGGCCGGCGCGCTGTTCACGTTCCGCGTCGAGACACCGGGACTGCCGCAGCACAAGCTGCGGATCGAGGAATAAGAGATTGAGGTTGCAAATGAGTCAGGAAAAGACACCACGCCGCTTCCGGTCCCAGGACTGGTTCGACAACGAAGACCGCATCGACATGACCGCTCTGTATCTGGAGCGCTTCATGAACTACGGGATCACGCCCGACGAACTCCGCTCGGGCAAGCCGATCATCGGCATCGCCCAGAGCGGCAGCGACATCGCGCCCTGCAACCGCATCCACCTGGAGCTGGCCAAGCGCGTGCGCGACGGCATCCGCGATGCCGGCGGCATCCCGATGGAATTCCCGCTACACCCGATCTTCGAGAACTGCCGCCGCCCGACCGCAGCGCTCGACCGTAACCTGGCCTACCTGGGCCTGGTCGAGATCCTGCACGGCTACCCGATCGACGCGGTGGTGCTGACCACCGGCTGCGACAAGACCACCCCGGCCCAGCTGATGGCCGCCGCCACCGTCGACATCCCGGCCATCGTGCTGTCGGGCGGCCCGATGCTGGACGGCTGGTTCGAGGGGGAACTGGTCGGCTCGGGCGCGGCGATCTGGAAGGGCCGCCGCCGCCTCGCTGCGGGCGAGATCGACGAAAAGAAGTTCATCGACATCGCCACCGCCTCGGCGCCGTCCGCCGGTCACTGCAACACCATGGGCACGGCATCGACGATGAACGCGGTGGCCGAAGCGCTGGGTATGTCGCTGACCGGCTGCTCGGCGATCCCGGCGCCTTACCGCGAGCGCGGCCAGATGGCCTACGAGACCGGCCGCCGCATCGTCGCCATGGCGCATGAAGACCTGCGCCCGTCGACGATCCTGACGCGCGAGGCCTTCCTCGATGCGATCGTGGTGAACGCGGCGATCGGCGGCTCGTCCAACGCCCAGCCGCACATCGTCGCGATGGCGCGCCATGCCGGCGTCGAGATCACGCCCGAAGACTGGATGGAATACGGCTACGACGTGCCGCTGCTGCTGAACATGCAGCCGGCCGGCAAATACCTGGGCGAGCGCTTCCACCGCGCCGGCGGCGTGCCGGCCATCATGTGGGAACTGGAGCAAAAAGGTTTACTACGCTCGCAGCGCCCGACCGTCACCGGCGCCAGCATGGCCGAGAACCTCGTGGGCAAGGAGAGCTTCGACCGCGAAATGATCCGTCCCTTCGCTGATCCGCTCAAGCACAGCGCCGGCTTCATGGTCTTGAAGGGCAACCTGTTCGACTTCGCGATCATGAAGACCAGCGTGATCTCCGCGGCCTTCCGCGAACGCTACCTGCTTGATCCGGGCAATGAGAACCGCTTCGAGTGCAAGGTGGTCGTGTTCGACGGCTCGGACGATTACCACCACCGCATCAACGACCCGGCTTTGAACATCGACGAGCGCACCATGCTGGTGATCCGCGGCTCCGGCCCGGTGGGCTGGCCCGGCTCGGCCGAGGTGGTGAACATGCAGCCGCCGGATGCCCTGATCAAGCGTGGCATCACGGCGCTGCCGACCCTGGGCGACGGCCGCCAGTCCGGCACCTCGGACAGCCCGTCGATCCTGAACGCCTCGCCGGAGAGCGCGGCGGGCGGCAACCTGGCGCTGCTGCGCACCGGCGATGTGGTCCGCGTGGACCTGAACACCGGCCGCTGCGACGTGCTGATCCCGGACGAAGAACTGGCGTCGCGCCGCAAGGACGCACCGCCGGCGATCCCGGCGAACCAGACGCCGTGGCAGCAGATCTACCGTGCCACCGTCGGCCAGCTGCATACCGGCGCCTGCATGGAACTGGCCTTGCCTTATCGCGGCGTGGGGCACGACATGCCCCGGCATAACCACTAGAATGGCAGGTCCGGCCGCAGAGCTGGACTGCACCGGAAAATAAATACCAACAGGAGACAAGAGAATGAAAAAGATGATCAAGGCAGTCGGCCTGGCCTGCGCGATGATGTTCACGGCAGGCGTGGGCACGGCCCATGCGGACGCCCAGCATCCGAAGATCGGTTTCTCGATCGACGACCTGCGCCTCGAGCGCTGGGCGCGCGACCGCGACTATTTCACCGCCGCCGCCGACAAGCTGGGCGCCAAGGTCTATGTGCAGTCGGCCGACGCCAGCGAGCAGCGCCAGATCGCCCAGATCGAGAACCTGATCTCGCGCGGCGTGGACGTGCTGGTCATCGTGCCCTACAACGCGACGGTGCTGAACAACGCCATCCGCGAAGCCAAGAAGGCGAAGATCAAGGTGGTCTCCTACGACCGCCTGATCCTGAACGCCGACGTCGACGCCTACGTCTCCTTCGACAATAAGGCCGTGGGCGAGCTGCAGGCGCAGTCGCTGGTCGCACTGAAACCCAAGGGCAGCTACTACCTGCTGGGCGGCGCGCCGACCGACAACAACGCCAAGATCCTGCGCGAAGGCCAGATGAAGGTGCTGCAGCCGCTGGTCGACAAGGGCGACATCAAGATCGTCGGCAAGCAGTGGGTCAAGGACTGGAGCGCTTCGGAGGCGATGGCCATCGTCGAGAACGCGCTGACCGCCAACGGCAACAAGATCGACGCCGTGGTCGCGTCCAACGACGGCACCGCCGGGGGCGCGATCCAGGCGCTGGCCGCCCAGAAGCTGACCGGCAAGGTGGCAGTCTCGGGCCAGGACGCCGACCTCGCCGCGGTGCGCCGCGTGATCGCCGGCACCCAGACCATGACCGTCTACAAGCCGCTGCGCGACATCGCCTCGACCGCCGCGAGCGTGGCGGTGCAGCTGGTGCGCAACCAGAAGCCGGCCTACAACGCGCAGCTCGACAACGGTTTCAAGAAGGTCGACAGCATCCTGCTCAAGCCGGTCATGCTGAACAAGGCGAACGTCGACCTGCTGGTCAAGGACGGGTTCTATACCCAGGCGCAGCTGGCTGGGAAGTAATCACAACCCCGTCGCCCCCGCGCAGGCGGGGGGCCAAGTTTGCGTGCGCTGTCGAAACCCAAACTTGGGTTCCCGCCTTCGCGGGAACGACGGTCTCTATCGAGTCTCCTGAATGTCAGCCTACCTCCTAGAAATGAAGGGCATCGCGAAGCGATTCGACGGTGTCCCCGCGCTCGACGGCATCGATCTTGCGATCCGTCCCGGCGAGTGCATTGGCCTCTGCGGCGAAAACGGCGCCGGCAAGTCCACCCTGATGAAAGTCCTGTCGGCGGTCTACCCGCACGGCACCTGGGACGGCGAGATCCTGCTCGACGGCCAGCCGCTGCGCGCGCAGTCGATCCGCGATACCGAAGACGCCGGCATCATCATCATCCACCAGGAACTGATGCTGGTGCCCGAGCTGACGGTGGCCGAGAACATCTTCCTAGGGAACGAGCCGACCCTGCCGGGCGGCCGCCTGAACTACCCGGCCATGAACCGCCGCGCCGAGGAAATCCTGCGCGAGCTGAAACTGCCCGACGTGAACGTGGTCCTGCCGGTGAAGAATTACGGCGGCGGCCACCAGCAGCTGATCGAGATCGGCAAGGCGCTGAACAAGAAGGCGCGCCTGCTGATCCTTGACGAGCCTTCGGCCTCGCTGACGGCGGCCGAGATCGAGGTCCTGCTGGAGATCATCCGCGACCTGAAGGCCAAGGGCGTGGCCTGCGTCTACATCTCGCACAAGCTGGAAGAAGTGGCCGCCATCTGCGACACCATCGTCGTGATCCGCGACGGCAAGCACATCGCCACCACGCCGATGCAGAACATGAACGTCGACCGCATCATCGCCCAGATGTGCGGGCGCGAGATGAACCAGCTGTACCCGACCCTGCCGCACGACATCGGCGAGGTCGTGATGGAAGCGCGGAACATCACCTGCTGGGACCCGGACCAGCCGCAGCGCAAGAAGGTCGACGACGTCTCCTTCCAGCTGCGCCGCGGCGAGATTCTCGGCATCGCCGGCCTGGTGGGCGCCGGCCGCACCGAGCTGGTGACCGCGATCTACGGTTCCTACGAGGGCGCCTACGAGGGCGAAGTCTGGCTCGAGGGCCGGCGCGCCAACACCTCGACGCCGCTGAAGTCGATCGATGCCGGCTTTGCGCTGGTGCCGGAAGACCGCAAGCACCATGGCATCGTGCGCGACCTGTCGGTGGGCGAGAACATCACGCTGTCGGTGCTCGATCGCTACTCGCGGATGAGCCGCATCGACGGCAATCTTGAAGCGCGCGAGGTCGGGGAGCAGATCCGGCGCCTGGCGCTGAAAACCGCCAGCCCGGCGCTGCCGATCACCGCGCTGTCGGGCGGCAACCAGCAGAAGGCGGTGCTGGCCAAGATGCTGCTGACCGGCCCGAAGGTCCTGATCCTGGACGAGCCGACGCGGGGCGTCGACGTCGGCGCCAAGTTCGAGATCTACAAGCTGATGCTGGAACTGGCGGCCCATGGCATCGCCATCATCATGGTGTCGTCCGAACTGGCCGAGGTGCTCGGCGTGTCGGACCGCGTGCTGGTGATGGGGGAAGGGAAGCTGCGCGGGGATTTCGTGAATCAAGGGCTGACCCAGGAGATGGTGCTGGCGGCCGCAATCGGACAAGGAAACAATCATGGATAAAGTACAGGCCCCTAGCGGCGCCGCATCGATGCGCACCGCGCCGGCGGCGGGCGGCACGATCAACTTCAAACAGATCTTCACCCAGTACAAGATCCTGGCGCTGCTGGTCGCGATCGCCGTCATCTGGGCCTTCTTCAGCTGGAAGACCGACGGCGGCTTCACCTCGGCGCGCAACCTGTCGAACCTGATGCGCCAGATGTCGATCACCGGCATCCTGGCCTGCGGCATGGTGTTCGTCATCATCGCCGGCGAGATCGACCTGTCGGTGGGCTCGCTGCTCGGTCTACTGGGCGGGGCGGCGGCGGTGCTCGACGTGACCCACCACCTGCCGCTGCCGGTGTCGATGGCGATCGTGCTGGCCAGCGGCCTGCTGCTCGGCTTCCTGAACGGCTACCTGACGGCGTATGCGGGCATACCGTCCTTTATCGTCGGCCTTGGCGGCATGCTGGCTTACCGCGGCATCGTGCTGGGCATCACGGGCGGCTCGACCATCGCGCCGATCTCGCCGGCATTCGAGCAGCTCGGCCAGGCCTATCTGCCGCCGACGCTGGGCATGGCCCTGGGCGTGGCCCTGTTCGCACTGGCCGGCGTGCTGGCCTGGCGCCAGCGCGTGACCCAGGCCCAGCACAATCTGCCGCTGACCGCGACCTGGCGCCTGGTGTTCCGCGTGGCCCTGGTCGGCATCGTGCTGGCCGGCTTCATCTCGACCCTGAACAGCTACGAAGGCATCCCGCTGCCGGTGCTGATCCTGCTGGCGCTGCTGGGCATCTTCAGCTACATCGCGCGCCAGACCGTGTTCGGCCGCCGCATCTACGCGGTCGGCAGCAACATGGAAGCGACCCGCCTCTCGGGCATCAACGTGCGCGCCGTGAAGCTGTGGATCTTCGGCCTGATGGGCCTGATGTGCGCGCTGGCGGGCCTGATCAATACCGCGCGCCTCGCCGCCGGTTCGCCATCGGCCGGCACCTCGGGCGAACTGGACGTGATCGCGGCCTGCTTCATCGGCGGCACCTCGATGCGCGGCGGCGCCGGCACCGTGCACGGCGCGCTGGTCGGGGCACTGGTGATGGCCAGCCTGGACAACGGCATGTCGATGCTGGACGTGGATACCTACTGGCAGATGATCGTCAAGGGGCTGATCCTGACGCTGGCGGTGTGGCTGGACGTGGCGACCCGTACGGGCCGCCGCTAAGTAAAGCCCAATCCGGCGCAGGGGCCGTCAAGGGTTCCTGGGCCTGCGCCCGCCGTACGGCGCCAGCAGATCGAGATCGATCGTCCGCGCCATCGCCAGGTAGCCGGCACGGTTCGGATGGAGAAAATCGATCGCTGCGGTGCTGCTGTTCGGCTGGAACTCGAGCCGCAGCCGGCCGGTGGCCGGATCCAGCGTCGCTGCGTCGAAGTCGGCGACAGCATCGAAAATGCCAGCGCTGCGGATAAAGGCATTGACAGCCTGGCGGCGCGCGTCGAGCTCCGGCGTCCCGTTGGTGCTGCCCAGGCTCGAGGTGATGGTCGCCTGGATGATCTTGATGCCGGGCCGGCGCGCACGCAGCGTCGCCACACCGGTCCGGATGCCCTCGATGATGGACTCCGCCGATGCGCCGGCGCTCAGGTCGTTGATCCCCTCGAACCAGATCACGGCCGTCACGCCGGAGAGTCCCAGTACGTCGCGATCGAGCCGGCTCAGGGCAGGGGGACCGCCCGCGCCGGCATCCGTGAGAATCCGGTTGCCCCCGATCCCCGCGTTCGCCACGGCGACGCGGTTGCCATAGGCTTCGTGCAGCCGGCGGGCGAGGTCGTCGGGCCAGCGGTCGTCGCCATTCAGCGTCGAGCCGGTGCCGTCGGTGATCGAGTCGCCTAGCGTCACCACGGTGACCGCGTTGCGCACCCCGCGCGTGTCCACCGCGTCCAGGAAATACCAGGACGTGCTCGTGTACGGATAGGCTTCGTCGTTTTCGTCCTTGCTGTGCGAGCCGGCGCCGGGCGCGGTGATGTAATTGGTCTGCAAGGCCTTCGAATGCCAGGTCATCGGTCCGCTGCTGCCCACCACGTGGAAGCTGATCGCGAGCTTGCGGCCGAACAGCAGCAGCCTGTCGGGATCGCGGGCGAAATCGAGCGAGACCGGGTCGCTCCACAGCAGCTGGCCTGCCGGGATGACGACCCTGCGCCGTCCGCCGCGGAAGGAGACCGGCGTGTTAGTGTCTTCTTCGATCGTGCCGGCGCTGGCCTGCAAGCCCACGTAGATGTCGTCGAGGGTCAGCGGCTGGGTGCCGAAGACATTGCTGAAGCGTAGCCGGACGGTCTCGCCCCAGACGGTCGGGCGCACGATCAGACGGAAGCTCTGGTCGTTGGCGCTGGTTGTGCCGCCGGGGAAGGCGAACATCAGGTTTGGCTGCAGGATGGCCGTGCCGCTAGGGTAGGTGCCGTGCGCTACCCCAGCCCATGTCGTGACCCAGTCGCCGTGGCCCTGGCCGTTGCCGTGGCCGCCATATCGGGCGTTGTCGCCGGCAGCGCGGGCCTGCGCGCCGGTCAAACCCAAGTCACCGGCCAGTGCCGCAACACCGACAGCGGTATGGAGGAAGCGCCGGCGAGGTGGCGCTCCGCGATCCTGATGCTGCTGCAGTTCGTCCTTGTCATTCATGACCCTCTCCTGTTGTTTGAGAAATCACTTTCGGTATGCATGCTGGGTCATTTTATGAGCTGCTCAGTTCGCTAAAAAAGTTCCTGTGCTCTGGTTGAGGGGGCTCAACCGCCTCCAGCCCAATGTAGCCGGGAGGCAATGACGCATGGCATTTGCAAGAAACCGTCGGGGAGTATGTACAGGCCACCCGCGCCGTCTCCTACGCGGGTAGGGGCGGTTTGCCTACAGGAGAAAGCCTGGAAAGACAGCAACTATGGCTAAGATGAAATGCAATCGCAGAGGCGATCAAGGTATGCGTCAGGGCATCTCGTTGGCGCGGGCATGACGTCAATCGCGAGACGTGCATTTCAAAAAAAACTAATCGAGAGCTATAAAGGAGAACAAGCAATGGCAAATTCGGATCATCGAGGCGACGGCGCACCGCCACGCGACGTACATGTTGAACCAGCAACCAGGAAGAAAAACTGGCTGCCCTGGATACTGCTGGCCCTCGGCATTCTTGCGCTCCTGTTCGGCATGAGGCGTTGTAACCACGACAACGAGAGCGCGCGTGTCGCGACCGGACCGGAGGCCGCACCGGCCGCCGGAACCGCAGCAGGTCCGATACCTTCCACGATCGTCACACCTGCGACTTCGACTGGCACTGCCGCCGGACCGGCTACCGGTTCTGCGACTGCGCTCCCCGGCACCTCGGGCGTCGGCAGCTATCTCGCCGGCACCGAACCCTTGCCGCGCACCTTCCTGTTCGAAAAGCTCAATTTCGATACGGCCAAGAGTGACATCCGTGCGGCCGATCGTGAGGAGCTGAACATGCTGGGCGCCGCCCTGAAACAGTATCCGAACGCACGGATGCGCATCGTCGGTTATGCCGATGCGCGCGGCGCCGCGCCTGCGAATGCCACGCTCGGCAAGGAGCGCGCGGAGAGTGTGAAGGCGGCGCTCGTCGCCGAAGGCATTGCCGCCGATCGTCTTGAAACCGCTTCCGGCGGCGAGACCAATCCCGTCGATTCGAATGCCACCGCGGCCGGCCAGGCCGAGAACCGCCGCACCGAGCTGGTGGTCCTCCAGCGCTGATCGCAACCGCTCCAAGGAAAGGAAAACTGCGCAGCGATTTGGACAGCCGCAACGGCGGCGCGACCGGCTCGACGCGGGAAAAGATGAAGGCAGCGGTCCGGCACGGCTGGGACAAAGTCACGCACTGATCCCGATAAACCCATGAAAAATGCCGGCTGATGCCGGCATTTTTCATTCAGTCCAGCCTGTTTATTCGCCAAGGCTGAGCGTGCCGTCGACCACGCGCGCGAGTCCCAGCGGATTCCCATCGCGCAGCTCTTCCGGCAGCAGATCCAGCGGCACGTCCTGGTAGCACACCGGACGCAGGAAGCGCTCGATCGCGGTCGCGCCCACCGAGGTGGTGCGGCTGTCCGAGGTGGCCGGGAAGGGGCCGCCATGCACCATCGCGTGCGACACCTCGACACCGGTCGGGAAGCCGTTGAACAGGATGCGGCCGGCCTTGCGTTCCAGCGCCGGCAGCAGCTTCGCCGCCAGTGCGCGGTCGTCCGCGGTGGCGTGCACGGTGGCGGTCAGCTGGCCTTCCACGTGCTGGGCCACGGCCAGCATCTCGGCTTCGTCGCGGCAGCGCACCAGCACCGAGGCCGGGCCGAAGATCTCTTCTTCCAGCGCCGGGGTGGCGAGGAAGGTAGCGGCATCGACCTGGTAGAGCGCGGCCTGGGCGGCGCAGCCGGCGCCTTGCTCGCTGCCGCGTGCCAGCAGCTGCACGCCCGGCAGCCCGGCGCGGCGTTCGACGGCGTCGACATAGGCCTTGTGGATGCCGGCGGTGAGCATGGTGCCGGCGGTTTTCGCCTGCAGCGCTTCGGCAGCGGCGACGCAGAAGGCGTTGAAGCTTTCGCCTTCGAGACCGATCACAAGGCCCGGATTGGTGCAGAACTGGCCGACGCCGAGCGTCAGCGAATCGACGAAGCCGGTGGCCAGCTTCTGCGGACCGGCGGCCAGCGCGCCCGGGAGCAGGAAGAAGGGATTGATGCTGCTCATTTCGGCGTAGACCGGCACCGGTTCCTTGCGCGCGTTCGCGATGCGCATCAGCGCCAGGCCGCCATTGCGCGAGCCGGTGAAGCCGACCGCCTTGATGGACGGATGGCCGACCAGGTCGGCGCCGATCTGGTTGCCTTCGCCGATCAGCAGCGAGAACACGCCTTCCGGCATGCCGCACTCGATGGCGGCGGCGAGGATCGCCTTGCCGACCAGCTCCGAAGTGCCGAGGTGGGCGTTGTGGGCCTTGACCACCACCGGGCAGCCGGCCGCCAGCGCGGATGCGGTGTCGCCGCCAGCGACCGAGAAAGCCAGCGGGAAGTTGGAGGCGCCGAACACGGCGACCGGGCCGATGCCGATCTTGCGCATGCGCAGGTCGGGACGCGGTGGGGTGCGCTGGGGCAGGGCGGAATCCAGGGTCGCTTCGAGGAAGTGACCGTCGCGGACCACCTTCGCGAACAGGCGCAGCTGGTTCACGGTGCGCATGCGTTCGCCTTCGAGGCGCGCGGTGGGCAGGCCGGATTCGGCGGACGCGCGTTCGATCAGGACCGGGCCGATCGCCAGGATCTGCTCGGCGATGGTCTCGAGGAAGCGCGCGCGCTGCTCGAGCGGCACGCTGCGGTAGGCGTCGAAGGCCTGCTCGGCGAGCAGGCAGGCGGCTGCCAGGTCGTCGGCGGTGGCGGCGCCGAAGGCGGGCTCCATCTCGGCGTGGGTGGACGGATTGTAGGCGCGCAGCAGGCCGGCGCTGCCGCGGACGACCTGCCTGCCGATGATCATTTCGCCTTGGATGTGCATGGGGACTCCTTGTTGGTACGGTAAAAAAGCGCCGCCGCGGCCCGTGAAGGACGCGGCGGCGGTGCGCATGGTCAGGACTCTATCAGAACGAGTACTGCGCCAGCAGCGTGTAGCGCGGACCGCTCATGAAGACCTGGCGGGTGAAGCTGCCCGCGTGCTGTTCCATGATCTGGCGCGTGTACGAGTTGGTCAGGTTGGTCGCTTCCAGGCCGACGCGGAACTTGTCCGTGAAGTCGTAGAAGATCGAGCCGTCCAGCTGGCCGTAGGGCGCCTGGTACAGCGGCAGACCGAAGGCCTGGTCGCTGTTGGTGGTCGGGACCAGGAAGCGTGCCGGATCGCCGTTCGGGTTCGTGTCCAGCGCATTGGTGTTGCGGCTGCCCCACTGGTTCACGCCCAGCAGGTAGCGCGAACGCCAGTTGTACGCCAGGCGCATCGACAGGCCGTGCTGCTCGTACATCACTGCCAGGTTGATCGTGTGGCGCGACAGGCCCTGCAGCGGGGTCTTGCCGAACGCACGCGAGTCGGTATCGCAGCCGTTGATGTTCAGGTTCAGGTTGGCCGCCGAGTCGTTACCCGTGCACCAGGCTTCGAACACCGGCTTGTTCAGGGTGCGCTCGCTCGACACGAAGGTCCAGCTGGCCTGGGTGCCGATACCGCGCAGCCAGTCGGGCACGAAATCGTAGTACTGCTGGTGGGCGATCTCGAAACCGCGGGCGTAGCCCTTGGCGCCGTTGACCGGACCGGTGACGACGAAGGTCTGCGGCTTGCCGTTGACGTCGTTCGCCACGTAGTCGTAGTTCTGCGTGATGACGATGTCCTTCAGGTCCTTGTTGAAGGCCGAGAAGGTCAGCGAACCGGCTTTGGCGAAGTACCACTCGGCGGTCAGGTCGACGTTGGTCGAGGTGGTCGGCTTCAGGTGCGGGTTGCCGTCGCTCAGGCCGGTCAGGCTGGTGCCGTTGAACTGGACCGCGGTGGTGTTGCCGGCAGCGTCCTTGAAGGTCGTCTGCTGGTGTGCGGCGTTCAGCGTGGTCTGTACCTGCAGCTGGTTGAAGTCAGGACGCGCCATTGCCTTGGCCACGGCGAAGCGGAACTGCAGCTGGTCGCTGGCCTTCATGCGCAGGTTCAGGCTCGGCAGCCAGTTGTTGTACGAATTGTCGGCCGACTGGGCCTGCGCGAACGCGGCGATGTTGATCAGCTTGTCCACGCCGGTCACCGGGATGCCGCTGCCGACGGTCGGCGCCGCCGGCGGCGTGAACGAGACGTAGCCATTGCCTTCGTTCTTCGTCTTCACGTAGCGCAGGCCGACGTTACCGTCGATCGGGTACTTCAGGTCGTCCCAGCCGAAGCGCAGCTGGGCGTAGGCGGCGCGGGTCTTCTCGGTCTGCGTGTTGGTCGCCGCCGGATCGGCAAAGCTGGCCGGCTTCCAGGTCTCGCAGGTCGAGCCCTGTTCCTTGCACAGCAGGTCGTGGTAGGCGTGCAGCTTGGCCCACTCGTCCGGGAAGCCGCGCACGGTCGACTCGTTCGGGAACAGCATCGGCGGGATGTTGTACTTACCGCCGAAGAAGTTGTCGATCGTCTGCAGCGAGGAGCCGCCGGCGAAGCGTGGATCGTCCAGGCGCGCGACGTGCGGGATCTGCCAGCCTTCCATCCACGGGAAGGTGATCGACTGCCAGTTGTAGAACTTCTGGGCCTTGTGGTTATCGCCTTCGCGGTCGGCCATGCGGAAGCCGAAGCGGACGTCGCGCAGGACCGGGTCGTCGAACGAGAACTTGAAGTCGGACTTCCAGGCTTTCTGGGTCGCCTCGGCGTGGTCCAGCGCTTCCTGGGTGTAGGCCCAGTAGTAGTTGTGCGGGTCCGACATGTAGGCCGGCGAGCCCAGGGTCAGGAGCGGGACCTTGCCGCCCATGTCGAGGGTCTGGTTCGGCAGGATGAAGCCGGTCGAGACGTCGGCGTCGAAGCCCTGGGTGGTCGAGCGCACGTGCTGGAAGTCGTTGGTCCAGGTCAGGTTCGGCATCACGCGCCATTGCACGTTCAGCGCGAGGTCGCGGGTGCTGGATTCACGCGTGTTGATGCGCTGCGAGCTGTAGAACGGCGAACCGCCATAGGTCGGGTTCGAGATCGTGCCGCTCTGGAAGGCGCCGTTGCTGTCGAAGACCGAGTTGGGGCTGGCGACCTGCTGGTAGAACTTGTCTTCTGCCGAAGCGACCACGTGCTCGTCCAGGTCTTCCTTGTAGCGGGTCTTGAAGTAGGTCAGGCCGGCCGTCAGGTCCTTGTTCGGACGCCACTGGAAGGCGGCATAGTCGCCGCGGCGGACGCGGTCGAACTCCTGCGAGCGATAGCCGACGCCGAGCGGAATGAACTTGGTCTTGGAAGCATCGTAGGTGGCACGGTCGGTGGAGTTCACGTGCGGGTAATACGGATCGACGCCCACGCTGTCCGAGCGGCTGGGGCTCTTCGCATGGGCGAAGTCGACCAGGGCGCCGAATTCGCCGAACGGGGTGTTCCAGCGGTTCGACAGCAGCAGGGTGCCGGTCGGGGTCGGCGCGCCCTTGCGCAGGGTGGAATAGGATTCCGACGCGCCCACCGTACCCTTGAAGCCCTTGAAGTCGAAGGGCATGGCAGTGCGCAGGTTGACCAGGCCGGCCACGGCGCCTTCGACCTGTTCGGCGGACGGGTTCTTGTAGACGTCCACGCCTGCCATCAATTCCGGCGCCACGTCGCCGAAGCCGAGCGAACGGCCGCCGCCGGCCGAGAACGCGTCGCGGCCGTTGACTTCCGAGCGCACGTAGGTCAGGCCGCGCACCGACACGCCCGAGCCTTCGACCGATTGGCGGTTGGCGTCGCCAGCCATGTTGCGGTCGATGGTGACGCCGGCGATACGCTGCAGCACCTCGGTGACCGAGCGGTCCGGCAGCTTGCCGATGTCTTCGGCGACGATCGAATCGACGACTTCGTCCGAATCCTGCTTGAGTTTTTGGGCGGATTGCAGTGCGGCGCGCTGACCGCTGACGACCACGACCGGGCTCTTGGGATCGACGCCGGCCACCGTGGTGTCCGCGGTCTGGGCCCATGCCGCTGCGCTGTAGAGGACAGCGACCTGCGCAACCGCTGCGGCGATTGCAGTCTTTTGGAACTTGCTCACTTTGTCTCCCTGATATAGGTGGTTTTTTTATCTAACAGGTCGTAACACGCCAGTACTGTCTTTTTCTGCTAACACTGGTTGTTATACGCTACCATAAAATTTCGATGGAAAGCTTACAAGAATTTCAGTTTTGTGATTACACAACACTTCTGCAGGAAAAATGCACTCAAAAAGTGCAGTTCTTACGTGGCGGCTCCGATCCCCTGAGCCCGACGAATCCCAACAGTGACCTTAGCTTCTGGCAACATTAAGGAATGTGCTCGCCATAGTCAAGAAATCGTTTTCATGAGCGCACAAAAAAATGGGCGAGCCATGGTCCGAGCGCGCGCGCACACGTCTGGCACATTGCCCCGCACTAGCATGGTGAGCGCTTCAACATCTGCTTGTTAGTAGCAAGCGGTGAAGCTGCAAAACTGTTCCATGCCGATGCAGGGTGCGTAAGCGCCTGCCGGTGCGGCTATGTTAGCGTGAACATTTCGCTTGCCATGTTTCCTGTCCCTGACTTAGGATGTTTGGATAGGCTGCTAACATTCTCATAACAAAGCAGGAGACCCATGCGTATTCCGCCTCCACGTCTCGGCGCGGCGCTCTGCCTGGCCGGGACATTGGCGCTCACGGCCGGCGCCGCCGAGCTACCGCGCATCGTCGAGCGCGACGGACGCCATGCGCTGCTGGTCGACGGCGTGCCTTTCCTGGTGCTGGGCGGCCAGGCGCACAACTCCAGCAACTACCCGGCTGCGCTGCCGAAGGTCTGGGCGGCGATCCGGGACGCCCACGCCAACACGCTGGAGATCCCGGTGGCCTGGGAGCAGATCGAGCCGCGCGAGGGCCAGTTCGACTTCAGCTGGGTCGATACCCTGGTCGCCGAAGCGCGCCGCAACGAGGTGCGCCTGGTGCTGCTGTGGTTCGGCACCTGGAAGAACACCGGCCCGGCCTATGCGCCGGCATGGGTCAAGCTGGATAACCGGCGCTTTCCGCGCATGCTGGACAAGGAGGGCAGGCCGAGCTACTGCCTGTCGCCCTTCGGCGAGGCCACGCTGGCAGCCGACCGGAAGGCCTTCGTCGCCCTGATGACCCACCTGCGCAGGATCGATGCCGGCAAGCGTACCGTGATCATGGTGCAGGTCGAGAACGAGGTCGGTACCTACGGCCTGGCGCGCGACTATGCGCCGCGGGCCCAAGCGGCATTCGCGCAAGCGGTGCCGGCAGCGGTGCTGGCGCGCCAACAGCCGCCCGCGGGGCGTCCCGTGCAAGGCAGCTGGGCCGAGGTCTACGGCGACTACGCCGAGCAGTACTTCCACAGCTGGGCGATCGCCAGTTATATCGAAGAGATCGCGAAGGCCGGACGTGCCGTCTACGACCTGCCGATGTTCGTCAACAATGCGCTGCGCGACCCGGGCACGCCTTTGCTATCTGCGGCGCCATGGCGGGGCGACTTCGCCAGCGGCGGTCCGACCTGGGACGTGCTCGGCATCTACCAGGCGGCCGCGCCGCACATCGATTTTGTTGGGCCGGACATCTACATGCCCGAATCCCGAAAGGTGGGCGCGACGCTGGCGCGCTTTCAAACGCCGGCCAACGCGCTGATGGTGCCGGAGATGGGCAACGCGCCCGGCTATGCGCGCTATGTCTACCAGATCCTCGGCCGCGGCGCGCTGGGCGTGGCGCCCTTCGGTATCGACTACGCCAGCTACAGCAACTATCCGCTCGGCGCCAAATATACCGACCGCCGCATGGTCGAGCCCTTCGCGGCAGTCTACGCAGCCTTCGCGCCGATGCAGCGCCTGTGGGCGCGCTGGGCCTTCGAAGGCCGCACGCAGGGCGTGGCGGAAGGGGATGACCGGGCGCCGCAAACCCTGGCGCTGGATGGCTGGCAGGCCACCGTCACCTTCCGCGAATTCCAGTTCGGCGAGCGCGCCTGGCTGAAGGACAAGAACGACTACCCGGATGGCACCGATGCGCCGAACGGGGGCCTCGCCATCGCCCAGATCGGCGCCGACGAATTCGTGCTGGTCGGCCAGCGGGCGCGCGTCAAGCTGTCCGGCCTCGGCGCCAACGCGGGCAGGATGACGATGTTTGCCAGGGTCGAGGAAGGGCGCTTCGACGCCGCCGGCAAATGGATCATGGAGCGCAACTGGAACGGCGACCAGACCGACTACGGCCTGAACCTGCCGGCCACGCCGACCGTGCTGAAGCTCACGATGGGCAGCGTCGAACAATAACCAGATCGGAGACAAAAGAAACATGCAGATGACGAAAATCGCCGCCGCAGTGCTGCTGGTAGCCGCAAGCGCGCAGGCCCTGGCCGGTAACTGGCAGAAGACGGCCACCGGCATCGAGGTGCAGCCGGACCGCGGCGCCGCGAAGCTGGTGCGGCTGAATCTGATGAGCGATAACATCGTCCAGGTGCTCAAGCTCGACGCGCCCGGCAAGACGCTCACGCCCTCGCTGATGACGGTGGCGGCGCCCTGCAGCTGCGCCTTCGAGGTCAGCGATACGCGGCTCGGCAAGGACCCGGCGGTGCTGCTGAAGGCCGGTGGCATCGCGGCCGCGGTGTCGCTGAAAGACGGCCGGGTGTCCTTCTTCGACGCGGCCGGCAAGCCGATCCTGGTGCAGGATGCGGAGAGCATGCAGAAGGTGACGGTGGGCGGCAAGCCCTACCTGGCAATCAAGGAGGGCTTCAACCACGGCACGAAGGATGCCTTCTACGGCCTGGGCCAGCACCAGAACGCGCAGATGAACTACAACGGCGAAGACGTGCTGCTGGCCCAGCACAACATGATCGCCGCGGTGCCCTTCGTGGTCTCGGACAAGAACTATGGTCTGCTGTGGGATAACAACGCGATCTCGCGCTTCGGCGACCCGACGCCTTATGCCTGGCTGTCGCGCGACCTGCTGCTGCGCGACGAGAAGGGCGCGAAGGGTGGCCTGACGGCGCGCTACTACAGCGGCGACAAACTGTTGCTTACGCGCCGCGAGAAGGACATCGCCTACCAGTACCTGAAGGACGTGGCCGAGAACTGGCCAAAGGAATTGCCGCCGCTGAAGGACATCAAGGATGCGAAGGTGGTCTGGGACGGCACGATGGAAAGCGCCAAGCCGGGCGTGCACAAGATGCAGCTGTATTCGTCCGATTACGCCACGCTGGCCATCGACGGCAAACAGGTGATGGACGTCTGGCGCCAGGGCTGGAACCCGTGGTACCACAACTTCGAGGTACGTTTTGAAAAGAACAAGCCGGTCAGGCTGCACCTGGAATGGAAGACCGCCGGCGGCATGGTGGCGATCACCCACAACAACCCGCTGCCGGCCCCGGAGCGCCATTCGCTGACCATGTCGTCCGAGATCGCGGAAGCCGTCAACTACTACGTGATCAGCGCCGACAGCATGGACCACGTGATCGCCGGCTACCGCAAGCTGACCGGCGCGCAGCCGATGATGCCGAAGTGGGCCTACGGCTTCTGGCAGTCGCGCCAGCGCTACGAGACCCAGCAGCAGCTGCTGGACACGGTGGCGGAATACCGCAGGCGCGGCTGGCCGCTGGATAACATCGTGCAGGACTGGTTCTACTGGCCCGAGAACGGCTGGGGTTCGCACGACTTCGACAAGGTCCGCTTCCCGGATCCGAAGGGCATGGTCGACGCCGTCCACAAGCAGCACGCGCGCATCATGATTTCCATCTGGGGCAAGTTCTACGCGAATACCGACAACTACAAGGAGCTCGCATCGAAGGGCTACATGTGGACGAAGAACGTCGAGAACGGAGACCTCGACTGGGTCGGGCCGGGCTACAAGAACAGCCACTACGACCCGTACACCAAGGAAGCGCGCGACATCTACTACCGCCAGATCAGGAAGCTGGTCGGGCTGGGCTTCGACGCCTGGTGGATGGACAACACTGAGCCGGACATCCTGTCGAACTCCCGGCCCGAGGATTTCAAGAAGCTGATCGGCCCCACCGTGTACGGCGCCGGCGAAGTCACCTTCAATCCCTACAGCCTGGTGCACTCGGGCGGCATGATCGAAGGCCTGCGCCGCGACCAGCCCGACACCCGCCAGTTCATCCTGTCGCGTTCGGGCTTTGCCGGCATCCAGCGCAATGCGGTGGCGGTGTGGAGCGGCGATACCGTCAGCCGCTGGAACAATCTATACGACCAGATCGCCTCGGGCATCAATTTTTCGATGTCGGGCATCCCGAACTGGACCCACGACATCGGCGGCTATGCGCAGGAGACGCGATACCAAGCCGGCGACGTCGGTTCGGCCCAGGAAAACCGCAGTACCGGCGCCGCCAAGGCGAACCCGGATGACCTGAAGGAATGGCGCGAGCTGAACCTGCGCTGGTTCCAGTTTGGCGCTTTCTCGCCGCTGTTCCGTTCGCACGGCGAGGTGGTCAAGCGCGAAATCTACAACCTGTCGGCGGGCGACGAAGCGATGCGCAACGCCATGGTCTGGTACCTGAAGCTGCGCTACCGCCTGATGCCCTATATTTACACGATGGCGGCCGATACCCACTACAACAACGGCACCATGATGCGCGGCCTGGTGATGGACTTCCCGCAGGACGAGCGCGTCAAGAATATCAAGGACCAGTACATGTTCGGCCCGAGCCTGATGGTGGCGCCGGTGACCAGCTATGGCGCGCGCTCGCGCCAGGTTTACCTGCCGTCGGGCGCCGACTGGATCGACTTCCACACCGGCACGCGCTACCAGGGCGGCGCCGGCGTCAAGGTCGAGGCGCCCCTGAACCGCATCCCATTGTTCGTGAAGGTGGGCAGCGTGCTGGCCACCGGGCCGGTCATGCAATACGTCGACGAACGGCCGGACGCGCCGGTGCTGCTGCAGGTGGTCGCGGGCGCGAACGGCGAGACCAGCCTGTACGAGGACGACGGCGTCACCAACGCCTATGCGCGCGGCGAATACAGCCGCATCCCGGTGCGCTACGACGACAGCAGCGGCACGGTAACGATCGGCGAGCGCGTCGGCCAATACAAGGGCATGGTGGACAAGCGCGAGTTCCGCATCCGCGTCTTGCGTGCGGGCGCTGCCCCGGCCGCCGATCTCGACGCCTACGACAAGAGCGTGCGCTACGATGGCAAACCCGTCAGCGTGAAACTGTGAGCACCCCTATGCAGAAATCCCTCCTTGCCATGCTTCTTGCCGGCCTGCTGCACGCCGGCCCGGCCCTGGCCGACGTCGCCATCGCGCCCGACAACGCGAAGCTCCAGTACACCGGCCGCATCGACTTTTCGAAGCCTGCCGCGCCGGTGCTTTCCTGGCCCGGTACGGCGATTGCTGCCAGGTTCACGGGCAGCGCGCTGGCGATCGAGCTGGACGACCAGAATGGCCAGAATTACTTCAACGTCTTCATCGACGGCGAGGAGAAGGCGCCGCTGGTGCTGGCGGCCGAGAAGGGCAGCAAGCGTTATCTGGTGGCCCAGGGCCTGGCGCCCGGCGCGCACAGCTTCCTGCTGACCAAGCGCACCGAGGGCGCGGAAGGCGCCACCGTGTTCCGCGGCCTGGCGCTGGCCGACGGCGGGCAGCTGCTGCCGCCGCTTCCGCGGCCGAAGCACCGGATCGAGTTCTTCGGCGATTCGATTACCAGCGGCTCGGGCAACGAGGCGCCGTTCAACGGCCGCGACGACCTCCCGGCCGACAAGAACAGCTACATGGCCTATGCCCAGATCGCGGCGCGCCAGCTCGGCGCCGAAGCCCACGTGACCTCGCAGAGCGGCATCGGCGTGATGATCAGCTGGTTCCCGTTCACGATGCCCGACTTCTACGACCAGCTCAGCGCGGTCGGCAACAACGACAGCCGCTGGGATTTCGCGCGCTGGACGCCGGAAGTGGTGGTGATCAACCTGATGCAGAACGACAGCTGGCTGATCGGCCGCGACCACAAGCTGCACCCGGAGCCGGACGAGAACGCGCGCATCGAAGCCTACCGCGCCTTCGTGCGGCGCATCCGCCAGCTCTATCCGCAAGCCTATATCGTGTGTGCGCTGGGCAGCATGGATGCGACCCGGCCGGGGTCGCCGTGGCCCGGCTACGTGACGGCGGCGGTCGAGCGCATGCGCAGGGAGGAGGGCGAGAAACGCATGGACACCCTGTTCTTCGAATTTACCGGCTACGGCCAGCATCCCCGGGTGCACCAGCACCAGGAGAATGCGGCGAAGCTGGCAGCCTTCATCCGCCGGAAGATGGGCTGGTGAAAGGTGAGCTGGTGAATCAGGTCTCGAGCGCGTCGCGGCTGCGCCAGCGCGCTTCGTACTCGGCCGCCAGTGCCGTTTCCTTGCGCTCGGTAAGGAAGGCGTAGGCGCGCGAGCAGGCGGGCTTGGTGGCGTCCGGGTCGAGTTCCATGGCCCGTTCCAGCAGCGCGAGGCCTTCGCGCTCGCCGCGGTCCAGGCGCACCGCGCCTTCGAAGAACAGCCCGACCGCATTGTCCGGATGGGCGGCATTGAAGTCGGCGAAGGCCTGGCGCAGGTCGGTGTCGGGCTCGAGGTCCATGGCCAGGCGCAGCAGCTCGAGTTCCTGCCCGGCGTCGCGCTGCGGCATCTCGCGCAGTTCGCGCAGGCGGCTGCGCTGGGTCTGGGTTTCCGTATGCCGTTCGGTCCAGCCCTGCGAAATGTCGGCGGCCCAGCCCTCCTGCAGTTCCTGGCGCAGCGCCGGCAGCGCCTGGCCGAACCAGGCCTCGCTGGCGCTGGGGCCATCCACGGCCGGCGGCAGCGAGGCCAGGATGGCCGGATCGGACGACAGAGCCGACAGGCGCGCGCGCAGCGGCGGGTGGGTGTCCGTCACTTCGCCCTCGCGGTCCAGGGCTTCGTCCAGCCAGCGCAAGCGGTTCGTTTCCTCGGCCCCGGTGCGGGCCATCGATGCCCAGGCGTGCAGCAGGTCGGCCGGCGGGGCCGGTTCGTCGCCGGCGCGGCGGTAGGTCGCCTGCAGGTATTCGTGATACTGCGGGGCCGCCAAATTGACGCGTTTGAGGGCATGGGCGGCGCTGCGCGCGCCGACCAGCTGCACCGAGGCGGCATCCGCGTTGTACTCGTCCGCGCGCGCCAGCACATAGGTGTAGGCGTTGAAGTAGGGCGCGTACCAGCGCACCAGCGGCGCCACCAGTTTGGCGAGCCAGCCGTGGACGTGCTGCATGTAGGCTTCGACGGTCGCCCAGGTATGGCGCAGGCGGTAGATGAAAGCCGAGAAGCGGCCGTGCGATCCCGCCAGGTGGCCGTACTCGTGCGCGATCACGGCCTGCGCCTCGTCCGGCGCCAGGCATTCCATCAGCGGCAGGCCGAGCAGCAGGTAGTTGCGCGGCCAGCCGACCAGGCCGAAGGCCGGCCGCTGCACCACCGCGGCGTTCATGTCGTTCACCGCCAGCACGTGGTGGAAACGCGGCCCGGACATCTTGCGGCGCATGTCGTCCAGCGCCGCGAACAAGGCCGGCGCCTGATCGCGCGTGATCTCGCGCCCTTGCGGTGCCGGCAGGCGCATGAACAGGGCCTGCACCGCGGACTTCAGCGTGAACCACAGCGGAATCGCCAGCAGGAACAGCAGCTTGCCGAATTTGAGCAGGAGCAGCAGTGCGGCGCCGCCGGTGAAGAGCATCGCGCCGGCGATGCCGACCAGGGCGATTAGGCCGAGGCCGACGGTCGCCAGGACCACTGCCAGGATGGCGAAGCCGAGCAGCGCGAGCAGCGCCACCTTGACCCGGTACTGCCGGGGTGCGGCGGCGCTTTCCTGTTCGAGGCGCGCCACCATGCTTTTGAAACGTTCGATATCCACTTGTGCTCTCCGGGCTCGTGTATGGCTGAGCTGCGATGGTAGCGCCAGCCGCGCCCCCGGAGCAATCGGCAAGCGGCTTTGCTTGCGTCTTTGCCTGCGCTATGGCCGCGCTGTCGCGGGTTCCGTTGCACAAATGCTACGTACGTACTGGCCGTGCCCGGGCAGGCGCGCCACCGCCTGCGCGATCATGTCGCGCAGTTCGGCAAAGTGGCCGTGCACCACGCGGATGTCGACGCGGTCGGCCAGCGGATCGTAGCGCTTCGGCGTCACGCCCAGGCCCATCATCATGGCCACGTAGGAAGGCTCGGCGAAACCGGCGCGGTCGAGGATCGCCACCCGTCCGGTCTCGCGGAACAGGTCGATCTGGTGGCGCAGCGAGTCCGGGATCGCCATGTTCCTGCAGTAGCGCCAGAACTCGGAATCCTCGCGTTCGGTCAGCTTGTAGTGCAGGACGATGAAGTCGCGCACCGATTCGTAGCGGCCGCCCATCACGCGGTTGAATTCGGCGGCCAGCTCCGGACGGCAGTCGCGGTCCGGGAACAGTTCGAGCAGCTTCCCGACTGCGGTCTCGATCAGGTTGATGCTGGTCGATTCCAGCGGCTCGACGAAGCCCGCCGACAGGCCGATCGCGACCACGTTCTTGACCCAGGACTTGCGGCGGCGCCCGGTGACGAAGCGCAGCTGGCGCGGCTCGTCCAGCGCGGCGCCGTCGAGTCCATCGAGCAGTACCTGGCTTGCCTGCTCGTCGCTGGTGAAGCCGCTGCTGTAGACGTGGCCGTTGCCGGTGCGATGCTGCAGCGGGATGCGCCACAGCCAGCCGGCTTCCTTGGCGGTGGAACGGGTGTAGGGCGTCAGTTCGGGCACGCCGGCGCAGGGGACGGCGAGGGCGCTGTTGCATGGCAGGTACTCGCTCCAGTCCTCGTAGCCGGCCTGCAGCGCGCCTTCGATCAGCAGGCCGCGAAAGCCCGAGCAGTCGACGAACAGGTCGCCCTCGATGCGGCGGCCGTCGCGCAGCCTGACGGCGGTGACGAAGCCGCTCTCCGGATGCTGTTCGACCTCGACGATCATGCCTTCGACGCGTTTCGCGCCGCGCTCCATCGCGTAGTCGCGCAGGTAGGCGGCGTACAGGCCGGCGTCGAAATGGAAGCCATAGGAATAGGCCTCGGTCGCGCTTGGTTTCTCCTCGTCGGGCGGGACGAATTTCCCGTGGCGCGCCATCACGGCCGGCACCGACCAGTTCTCGAGCGCCGGCATGTTGTTGAATTCCTGGGCCATGCGCAGCCAGTGCATGTGCGGCGCGGAGCCGGCCAGCGGCGGGCCGAAGTCGCCGAAGCCGTGGAAGAAGCGCTTGCCGATCTGGCCCCAATCCTTGAACTCGATGCCCAGCTTGAAAGTGGCTTTGGTCTTTTTGACGAAGTCCGCGTGGTCCAGGCCCAGGGAATCGTTGTAGAAGCGGATCGTCGGCAGCGTCGCCTCGCCGACGCCGATGGTGCCGATCTCGGGCGACTCCACCAGCACGATCTCGCAGGGTTGGCCAGGCTGGCGCGCCAGGCGCTGGGCCAGCGGCGCCGCGGTCATCCAGCCCGCGGTGCCGCCGCCCACGATCACGATCCTGCGGATGCTCTTGTCCATCATGTCTCCATCCTTGTTCTTGTCTGTCCTTACAGGCAGTGTAGAGCAGGCGGACGGGGCCGGGCAACAAGAATGTTTGCGCCTAACATTCGATGTTCGTGTCAGCGCAACAGCGACTGCAGCGCCGCCGCCACGTACACCAGCGGCGCGTTCCAGTTGATCGCGACTTCGTTGCTGGCGTAGCTGCAGACGTCGTCGAGCCAGGACAGGGCCGGCAGCGCCGACGGATAGGCGCCGGCCGGGCAGCCGGCCTTGTCCTGCTGGCCGGGATTGGGCCCGCCGACCAGCCAGCCCGGCACCGGCGCCGCCACGCCGTCGGCCTCCGACGGGCGGTGATGCGGATGCAGCGGCGAGGCCGCGCCGAAGCCGGTCACGAAGGACATGCCGGGGCCGTTGCGCCCGAGGACGTAGTCGAGCGCCGACTGCGCCGCGTTCAGGTAATCCGGGCGCGGCTCGATCCGGTAAGCGGCCGCCAGCATCATGGCCTGGTTCAGGATTGCCGAGTTGCTGCCCCAGACGAAGTCCTTGCGCCCCATGCTCACGCGGTAGGGCGATGCCTTCCAGCGCGCGGCCAGCTGGTCTGCCACCGCCAGCAGGCGCTTGCGGGCCGGGCCGGTATCTGCGTCCTTCGGCAGGGCGCCGGTCCGGTGCAGCGATTGCTGGGCCAGCGAGATCCAGCCCAGCATGTCGACGTTGGCCCAGCCCGGCGCCAGCTGCTCGGCGGCGCCGGCGGCCGATGCGGCCGGTGCGGCCAGCGCGCGTGCGCGGTAGGCGTCCTTGCCGGTGGCGATCAGCAGCTCGCTGGCGGCCCAGGCGAATTCGTCGCTCACATTCTTGTCGCCGTAGCCGCCGGTCAGGATGTCCGCCGGCTGCTGGTACAGCACCTTCGGATGCGCCTCGGCCCAGCGCCATGCCGCTTCGGCTGCGGCCAGGTAGCGCGCCGAGCGTCCCGGTTGCTGGCTGTCGAAGGGCTTCAGGATGCGGCTGGCGGCCGCCATCGTCGCCGCGAAGTCGAGCGTGGCCGCGGTGGTCTTCTGCACCACGTAACGCGGCGTCGTCGCCTTGTCGGGCATGACGAAGGGATCGAAGACCTTGTTGGTCAGCTTGTGATAGACCCCGCCGTCTTCGGGGTCCTGCATGCTGGCCATCCACTCCAGGTTCCACAGCGCCTCGTTGAGGATATCGGGCAGGCCGTTGTCCGATTCCGGCAGATTCAGCGCCAGTTTGTCGAACCAGGCCGGAAAGTGTTCGTAGGCCGCCAGCAGGGTGTAGGTGCTGATGCCGGAATTGACGATGTACTTGTTGTAGTCGCCGGCATCGTACCAGCCTTTCGGGCTCGAGATGACGGCGCCGGCGGGGCGGCCCGCCGAGGCGGCGGACGGATGGACGATCACCTCGGTATCGGGATGGCCGAGGGGCCGCGCATAAGGCCCGGCCACGGCGGGGCTCAGGGCGATACCGGCGCGGTTCAGGGTGTAGCTGCGGATCGCGGCGGCGTCCAGGTCGCGGTAGACGTCGAGGCTGACCTGGAAAGGCGCGGAGTCGGGCAGGCCGGCGACGCGGAGGCGGTAGCTGCCCGGTGCCCGCAGCGCCGAAAAGTCGGCCACGCGCACGCTTTCGCCGGAGGCATCCCAAGTGGCGGCGCGCGCCAGGCTGCCGTCGAAGACCGGCTTGCCGGTGGCGGCGTCGATCACGCTGAAGCGCGCCTGCGCCGCAGCGGACGCCGCAGCAGGCACCACCGCCAGTTTTTGCGCGGCGGGCAGGAAGCCGACCTGGTTGAGCTTGATGGCGACTGCGGGGGCGGCCTGTGCAACGCCGGCAGCGCCCAGCAGTAGGCTGCAGGCAGCGAACAGGGCGGGCCGTGCCAGGTGCGCGGAATGGGTCATGCTGTCTCCTTATGCTTGACTTATAGTGAAATCGATTTCATGTTACAGTGCAAATTCCAACAACGTCAACGCATCAGTACGGAGTGCATGTCCTTGAATCGACGTATCCTCAGCTATCTCGTGGCGCTTGCCGCGGGCAGCCTTGGCGCCGGCGCCACCGCTTTCGGCGCTGACGCTCAGCCCCGCTTCGATCTCGCCGTCACGGTGGACGACCTCAGCGTCCACGGCACGCTGCCGCCGGGGACGAGCTGGCGCGCCATCGGCCAGTCTTATATCGCCACTCTGAAAGCGCACGGCGTGCCGCAGGCCTGGGGCTTCGTGAACGCCAAACGCATCGCCGAACAGCCGGCCAGCGAAGCGGTGCTGGACGACTGGCGCAAGGCCGGCTACCCGCTCGGCAACCATACCTACAGCCACCTCGGCCTGAGCCAGGCGCCTTCGCTGCAGGCATGGATCGACGACGCCAAAGCGGGTGAGCCGGCCATCGCCGCGCGCATGCCCGGTGCCGACTGGCGCATGCTGCGCTTTCCCTTCCTCGACGGCGGCGCGGATCAGGCACGGCACGATGGCGCCGCAGCCTGGCTGAAGTCGCAGGGCTACCGCATCGCCGACGTCAGCATCAGCTTCGACGACTGGGCCTATACCGAAACCTACGCACGCTGTCTGGCGAAAGGCGACCAGGCCGCCATCGCCGCCATGAAGGCGAACTATCTGGACCGCGTGGATGCGGCGATCGCACGCACGCGGGCGCTCTCGCAGCGCGTGTATGGGCGCATGGTGCCGCAGGTGCTGCTGACCCACCTGGGCGCCTGGAGCGCGGCGACCCTGCCGGACGTGATGGCCAGACTGGACGCGGCCGGCGCGCACTACGTGACGCTGGAGCAGGCGCAGCTTGACGCCGCCTACCGCGAGCCCAGCCCGCGCGCCGGCAGCGGCATGCTGATGGAGCGCAGGGCCCAGGACAGGGAGATCGATATCGGCGGCGTGCCGGCGGTGCCGCCGACGGGCAATCTGGATGCGCTCTGCCGCTGAGCGGTTTCGCTTACAATCGGTCGGGGTGAACAGCCACGATTGGAAAGGAGCGATCATGCTACTCAGCATCGCAGCACGTGTATTGATGTCGGCCATTTTCATCATCTCCGGCTGGGGCAAGCTGACCGGTTACGCCGGGACCCAGGCCTATTTCGCCTCGATGGGCCTGCCCATGCCGGCGCTGGTGACGCCGCTGGTCATCCTGATCGAACTCGGCGGCGGCCTGGCCCTGCTGCTCGGCTTCAAGACCCGCTGGGTGGCGGCCGTCCTGGCGCTGTTCAGCGTGGCGACGGCTCTGGTCGCGCACACCAACTTTGCCGACGCCAACCAGATGAACAACTTCATGAAGAACCTGGCGATGGCGGGCGGCTACCTGCTGTTCGCGAAGTATGGCGCCGGCGCGCCCAGCATCGACGCGAGGCTGGAGAAGCGCTGAGCGTTTCCCCCGCCATGGCGCCGGCCGGAGGGCGATCGTGCTAGCATGGTCTGCACGATGGTCAGGCGTTTGGTACGGCTTTCATGAACTCCGACACTGCCGCGGCGATCCAGCGTCATCTCGACGAGCTGCTCGAGCACCTCCCGGCGGGCGTCGTCGTGCACGGCGTCGACGGCAGGATCGTGTCGGCCAACCGGCTGGCTGCCGAACTGCTCGGGCAGAGTCCCGAGCAGCTGCAGGGTACCGGCGCCGAAGCCGCAGCCTGGCATTTCCTGCAAACGAATCATGCCCCCATGCCGCCGGAAGATTATCCGGTCAATGTGGTTCTGCGCACGCGCGAAAAAGTGGCCCACCTGATCGTCGGCGTGCCGCCGGCGGGACACGAGCCGCTGCGCTGGCTGATCTGCAATGCCTACCCCGAATTCGACGCCGAGGGTGCGTTGCGCCAGGTGGTCGTGTGCTTCACCGACTGCACCGCGCTGAAGCGCGCCAAGCAGCGCCTGCAGAAATCCGAGAAGCGCCTGCGCCTGGTGCTGCGCGGCTCGAACGACGCGCCCTGGGATTACGACATGGTCACCGAAGAGGCGTATTACTCGGAGCGCTGGTGGCGCATGCTCGGCTACCGGCCCGGCGAGCTGCCCTGCGATAAGTGGCTGTGGCTGCGCCTGACCCACCCCGACGACCGCGCCGCGATGACCGAATTCATGCGCCGGCTGCTCGAAGAATCGGTACCGCGCGATACCTACAGCATCGAGTTCAGGCTGCGCCACCGCGACGGCCATTACGTCCCGGTGCTGTCGCGCGGTTTCGTGCTGCGTGGCGCCGACGGCAGGCCGCTGCGGATGTCGGGCACCAATACCGACCTCACCGAGCGCAAGGCGGCAGAGCGGCAGATCTACGAGGCCGCTTATTTCGACCACCTGACCGGGCTGCCGAACCGCCGCTTCCTGATCGAGGAGCTGGACCGCATCCTCGCGCGCGCACATCGCTCACGCCGTTTCGGCGCGCTGCTCTTCCTCGACCTGGACAACTTCAAGCTGCTCAACGACACCCTCGGCCACGACGTCGGCGATGCCCTGCTGCGCCAGGTCGCGCAGCGCCTGCGCCATACGCTGCGCCACAGCGACCAGCTGGCGCGCCTGGGCGGCGACGAATTCGTGATCGTGCTCGAAGACCTCGGCTGCGCGGTGGAAGAGGCAGTGACCGAGACCGACCGCGTGGTCGAAAAACTGCTCGCCGCGCTCGACCAGCCTTATTTCATGGATGGGCGGCTGGTCCTCAGCACGCCGAGCATCGGCATCGTGATGTTCGACGGCGTCTCCGCCGGCATCGATACCCTGCTCAAACAGGCCGACCTGGCGATGTACCGTGCCAAAGCGGAGGGGCGCAACACGGCGCGCTTCTTCGACCCCGGCATGCAGGCGGCGGCCGACCAGCACGCCGCACTCGAGGGTGCGCTGCGCGAGGGGCTGCTGGATCACCAGTTCGTGCTGTACTGCCAGCCGCAGTTCAGCGGCAGGGGGCGGCTGGTCGGCGCCGAAGTGCTGGTGCGGTGGCGCCGCGACGGCGGCGAGGTGGTCGAGCCCACGGCATTCATCGGGCTGGCCGAGTCCTCGGGCCTGATCGTTCCGCTCGGTCAGCACGTGCTGGAAGAAAGCTGCCGCGCGCTGGCCCGCTGGAAGAACGACCGCGCACTCGGCAGGCTCAAGCTCGCCGTGAACGTCAGCGTGCACCAGCTGCGCCACGCGCAATTTCCGGAACAGGTCGCCAGAATCCTGATCGACACCGGTGCGCCGGCACACAAGCTGTGGCTGGAGCTGACCGAAAGCGTGTTCGCCGAAAACGTCGCCGAAATCATCGGCCGCATGCACGAACTGCGCGCGCAGGGCCTGCAGTTTTCGCTCGACGACTTCGGCACCGGCTATTCCTCGCTGGCCTATCTCAGGCGCTTTCCGCTGTCGGCGCTGAAGATCGACCGCTCCTTCGTGCACGACGTCCATGTCGATCCGGACGCCGCGCCCATCGTCGAAGCGATCATCGCGCTGGCGCGCAAGCTCAGGCTCGAGATCGTCGCCGAGGGTGTCGAGCACGAAGAGCAGCGCAGTTTCCTGGTCGACGGCGGCTGCGGTGCGCTGCAGGGCTATCTGCTCGGGCGGCCGATGCCGATCGAGGATTTTGAACGCCTCTACAGCGCCGCCGGCGCAGGCCATGCCTGAACTTGGCAGCAAGAAATGCACTGAAAAAATCTCCTTGATCTAGCGCGTCTTTTGGCGATGTCGTCGCCCGGCGCCTGTCCGGCCTCTAACCGGACTCAGCCGCAGGCGCTTAGCGTGGGAAGGTCCCAACCGCTAGCAGCATTGTCAGGAGATCGCCATGTCAAAACGCAAGCATTTAATTGCCTGGGCGCTAGGAATTACCGTCGCCGGCACCGCCACGGCCGCGCCGGGCACCACGACCGCCACGGCGACCTGGAACGAGCAGGGGCCCGGCCCCACCCTCAATGGCCAGACCGAGGGCTTGCCTGGCAACCCGGTGGCCGGCGCCGTCAGCTCCATCGCCGTCGACCTGGTCCACCCGGGCACCATCTATCTCGGCACCGTCAACGGCGGGGTCTGGAAGAGTACCAACGCGAACACGGCCGCGCCTTCTTGGCGCCCGTTGACCGACCTGCAGCTGCCGGCGCTGTCGATCAGTTCGATCGCCATCAGCCCGCTCAATGCGAACACCATCTTTGCCGGTACCGGCAGCACCAGCTCCGACGCCTTCGAGGGCAGTCCCGGTTTCGGCGTGATCCGCAGCACGGACGGCGGCGCGACCTGGTCGATCCTTGCCGGCGCGACGTTTGCCGGCCGCCGCATCATCAGCATTGCGCCGCTGGCGCGCACGAGCGGCGGCCTGGCGGGGCAGGTGGTGCTGGCCGCGACCCTGTTCGACGGCGGCGGCGTGTACCGCAGCACGAACGGCGGCAACAGCTTCGTGCGCGTGTCCGGCACCAGCGGGCTGCCGAGTGCGGGCGTGAGCAGCCTGGCGCCCGACCGCACCACCACCGGCCGGGTCTACGCCGCAGTACCGGCTTCGTATGCGGGCGGCGCGCCGGCCGGCGTATTCCGCAGCGACGACGGCGGCCAGACCTGGGTTCGCGCCGACACCGGCCTGACGGGGCTCGGCAGCTCCCTGCGCGTGCTCCTGAGCGTGGGCCGCAATACCGGCGTGGTCTACGCGATGGTCATCGACAGCAACGGCGCCGCGTCCGGCGTGTTCCGCTCGGCGAACGGCGGCGCCAGCTGGACCGCGCTGGGCGTGCCGTCGCCGACCATCCATCCGGGCGGGCAGGGCATCATCCACGGCGCCATCGAGGCGGATCCCAGCGACCCGAACATCGTCTACGTCAGCGGCGACCGCCAGGATTTCCCCTTCCCGAACACGAACGGCTGCAACGACTTCAGCGCCAACACCTTCCGCGGCAATGCCGCGCTGGCCTTGCCCTGGCAGCTCGTGGTCTGCAACGGCGCCCAGGGGACCTCGCCGCATGCCGACTCGCGCGACATGGAATTCGACAGCAGCGGCAATCTGCTGCAGGCCAACGACGGCGGCTTCTACCGCCTCGACAACCCGAACCTGGCCAGCCGGCGCTGGGCCTCGGTGAACGGCGACCTGCGCCCGGCCGAGATGCATTCGGCCGTGTTCGACGCCATCACGCACACGGCCTTCGGCGGCACTCAGGACACCGGCACGCCGATGCAGAACAGCCCCGGCAGCCGGACCTGGACCGATTTCCTGACCGGCGACGGCGGGGTGGTGGAAGTCGACGAAGTCACGGGCGGCGGCGCCTACTCGGTCCGCTACACCAATTTCGAGGTGCTGGAATTCTTCAACCGCTCGACCTGGAGCCCGTCCAACACCCTGATCAGCGGGCCGACCGAGCTGGGACTGCAGATCGTCGCCGGTCCCGGCACGGGCCAGGACCTGCACAGCTACGACCCGAACATCCAGTTCTACAACCCGTATGTGCTGAACCGGATCGATCCGCGCCGCATGCTGATCGGTACCGCCAACATCTACGAATCGCGCGACCAGGGGGACACGCTGGTCGACCTCTACGCCACTGGCAAGTTCATCAGCTCGCTGGCGTATGGCGGCCGTTTGAATGGCCAGCCGGCGCCGGACGCCTTCTATGTCGGCACCTCGGGCGCGGGCCAGCCGCTGCTGCTGCACCGCAGCGCCACGGCGCGCACCATCCAGACCCTGACTGCCTACCCGGGCGGCGGCGTCAACGACCTGGTGATAGACCCGCAGGACATCCGGCGGGTCTACGTCGTGGACGAGCAGAACCGGGTCTGGGCTTCCTTCGACGAGGGCGCCAGCTGGCGCAACCTGACCGGCAATCTGCCCACGCTGCTCGGGCAAGTGCGGACGATCGAGCTGGTCCGGCCGGCGACAAGTGGGCAAACCGTGCTGCTGGTAGGCGGCCTGGGCGGCGTGTTCCAGCTGCGCGAACCGGGCAGCGCCGGCGCCACCTGGAGCCGCCTTGGCAGCAATCTGCCGCACGGGCTGGTGCTCGACCTGCGCTACAACGATCGGGCGAACGTGCTGATCGCGGGCGTGCTGGGACGCGGCGCCTGGACGCTCACCGGTTACTTCAGCGGCGTCACGACGGCGAGCTGGCAGAGCGCCGCGTCGGCCACCGGTACCGGGGTGGCGACCACGCCGCTGGCACTGCCGGGCATCGTGCGCAAGTCGGCGCCGCGCTCGCGGGCGGGGGCCGGACCGGCCGCGGCGCCGGTGCACTGACGGGGGCTGCTTGCAAGGTTTATAATCTTGCAAGCTGACAACTCACGCACTGGACGTTCGCATGCCCGCCAATCCTGTCTTGCTGTTCACCTTCGCCGTCACGGCCGCCGCCGTCCTGCTTCTGTGGGCGCCGGCGGTACGCGGACGGCGCGACTGGACCTGGTGCACGGGCCTGGGGCTGGTTTGTCTTGCCGGGCTGGCGGCCGGTTACATGGACTGGCGCGCGCCGGTGGGCGTGGCCGTGTATGCGGCGCTGGCCTGGCGCGCACGCGAGGCGCAGCGCCCCTGGCTGCGGGGTCCGCTACTGGTGCTGACCGGCCTGTCCGCCTTCCTGCTGGCGCTGCACCGCGTGCCGGGCTTCTTCAACCCGGTGGTGGCCGAAGGCATCGTGTTCTCGCCCGGCGCAGCCCCGGTGGGCTTGCGCCTGAATCTCGACACGGCCGTCGCCGGCATCGTCTTGACAGGCGTGTTCTGCGGGCCGATGCGCGGCGCCGATGCATGGCGCGCGATGCTGCGCCGGGTGTGGCCGGTGCTGCTTGCCACGCTGGTGGTGGTGCTGGGTATCGGCTGGGGGCTGGGCTATGTACAGCCGGACCTGAAATGGACTGCGTTCTCGGCCTTCTTCCTGCTGTCGAATCTTTTGATCACCTGCGTGACCGAGGAAGCCTTCTTCCGCGGTTTCCTGCTCGCGGGCTTCGCGCGCGTGCTCGGGCGCTGGCAGGCCGGCGCGGCGATCGCGCTGGTGCTGAGCGCGGTCCTGTTCGGCCTGGCCCACGTGCGCGGCGGCCTGCCGCTGGTGCTGCTGGCGACGATCGCCGGGCTGTTCTACGGCGGCGCCTACCTGCGCACGCGCCGCATCGAGGGCGCGATCCTGACCCACTTCGCGCTCAATGCCGCGCACTTCATCGCCTTCACCTATCCGGCGCTGACGCACTGAGCGCCGCTCTGCCTGCGCATGGGGGGCGCCAGCCACTTGCGGGCAAAGTCCTCGGCAGGTTCGGGGCGCCCGTAGTAATAGCCCTGCGCCTCGCCGCAGCCGAGTTCCTGCAGCGCCACGGCCTGCGCCTGTTCCTCGACGCCCTCGGCGATCACCGCCAGCCCGAGGTTGCGCGCCATGCCGATGATGGTGGTGACGATGGTGTAGTCGTGGCGGTCCTTCAGCATGTCGCGCACGAAGGAGATGTCGATTTTCAGCTTGTCGGCCGGCAGCCGCTTCAGGTAGGCCAGCGAGGAATAACCGGTGCCGAAATCGTCGATGGCGATCGAGAAGCCGTCCATCTGCAGCGTGCTCATGATCTCGATCGCGCCTTCGACGTTGGTCATCAGGCCGCTTTCCGTCAGCTCAAGCGCGAGCTTGGTCGGGGAGACGCCGGCCGCCTGCGCCGTGGCCCGGATGCAGTCGACGATGTCGGCCTGCTCCAGCTGCTGTGCCGCCAGGTTCACCGACAGCCGCCCCGGGAAGGACAGGCCCGCATCGAGCCAGGCGCGCATCTGGCGGCAGGCCTCGGCCAGCACCCACTTGCCGAGCGCCCCGATCATGCCGCGGCTTTCGGCCACCGGGATGAAGATGGCCGGGCTGACCCAGCCGCGCTGCGGATCGCGCCAGCGCAGCAGGGCTTCGGCGCCGATCGGGGCGCCGGTCGCCAGGCAGACCTGCGGCTGGTAGTAGAGCTGCAGGCTGCCCGCGGCCAGCGCCCGGCCCAGGTCCTGGGCCAGCTCCATGCGTTCGAGCAGGCCGACGCTCATCTCGGGCTGGTAGAACATGTAGCCGCCGCCGGCCGCCTTGGCGCGGTACATGGCGATGTCGGCGCGCTTCAGCAGGTCTTCCATATCGCCGCCGTCCTGCGGGAAGGTGGCGATCCCGATCGACAGCCCCACCGAAAAGCTGTGGCCGTGGATGGCGATCGGGTCCTGCATGGCCCGCATCAGGCGCTCGGCGATGATGGCGGCGGTGTGCTGATCGGCGTGCTCCGCGACCACCACAAACTCGTCGCCGGCCAGGCGCGCCAGGATCTCTTCGGCGCGCAGCGCGGCCTGGAAGCGGCGCGCCACCTTCACCAGCACCTGGTCGCCGACGCCGTGGCCCTGGGTATCGTTGATCTCCTTGAAGCGGTTCAAGTCGAGGAACAGGATGGCCAGCGGGTAGCCGCCGGCGCGGGCCTGTTCCAGCGCCACGCCCAGGCGCTCGCCGAACAGGGTGCGGTTGGCCAGGCCGGTCAGGGTGTCGTACAGCGCCAGGTTGCGGATCTTTTCGTCGGAGGCCTTGCGCTCGGTGATGTCGGTATTGATGACCAGCAGCGACTTCGGCGCGTTGTCGTCGTCGCGCACCAGGGTCCAGTGCCCCTCGACGATGAGCAGGCCGCCATCCTTGCGGCGCTGGAGGACTTCGCCGGTCCACTCGCCGGCTTCCAACGTGATGCGCGCCGCCGACGCCGGGCCTGCCGGACCGTCTGCAGCGTCGCCGTACAGCCAGTCGTCGATGCGGCGGCCCAGCACTTCTTCCGCGGTCCAGCCGTACAGGCGTTCCGCTCCCTTGTTCCAGAACTGGATGGTGCCGTCGATGCCGCGCACCATGATGGCGTCGCGCGCCTTGTCCAGCAGCGAAGCCTGGTCGCGGTGGCGGGCCGCGTGCGCGCGCGCCTCTTCGCGCAGGCGCTGTTCCTGGGTGACGTCCTCGGCCATCAGCAGCAGGCGCCGTTCGCCTTCGGCCAGCTGGATGCCGGCCATGCTGACGCGCAGGCGGCGCGGCCCGAGTTCCACCGCGATGCCGTGGCGCGTGGTGCCCGCCGCGAGGATGGCCGCCGCTTCCTCGCGCAGGCCGGGCTGGCCGAGGACCGCGCCGACATCCTTGCCCGCCGCCTGCTCGTCGCCGGCCAGGCCGAAGATCTCGCAGAAGGCGCGGTTGGCGCTGACCACCGCCAGCGCGCCGTCCAGCACCATCAGCCCGGTCGGGAGGCTGGCGATGATGGCCTCGGCATAGCGCTTCAGGCCCAGGATGGCGCGGCGGTCGGTGATGTCGGTCAGCGCCCCGGCCACGCGGATCGCGCGGCCGGACTCGTCGCGCTGGGCATGGCTGAGGGCCCGGAACCAGCGGTATTCGCCGTTCTTGCAGCGCAGCCGGTAAGTGACTTCATAGGGCGTGCCGCCGCTGCGGTCGAGCACGTGCGCGGTGAAGGCGGCGATCGTGGCCGGCTTGTCGTCGGGGTGCAGCAGGTCGAGCCAGCTCGCCAGGCCGTTCGGCAGGTCCTGCTCGTTCTCGAAACCCACCAGACGCCGCACCTGATCCGACCAGATGAATTCGTTGTTGACGTCAAGGAGCTTGCGCTGGCCCAGTTCGACGTCCCACAGGCCGTCGCTGGTCGCTTCGCGCAGCAGGCCGAGGCGGGCCTGCAGCCGTGTGTTTTCGTCGAGCAGCGCGGCCATTTCCTCGCGCAGCACCTGTTCGGTGCGCCAGCGCCGGACCAGCTTCTGGCGCAGCGACCTGTCGGGACGGCCTTTGGGTGGCGAAACGATCGGCGTCGATGACATCGTGGGCTTCCTTTCACGGCGGGACGTGGGCGGAAGGCGCAGTATGAACTTTCCTTTATGCACTGTCTCGGGGCATCAGGTCGAAATGCCGAATTTGCTGATCGGCATCATCCCGGAAGCTGCCGTCGTGCGCATTTGTATTTACGCGGATGCCTGCTCAGGAAGCCGGCGCGCCCAGCACCCTGCGCCGGATCCGCTGCCAGTTGGCGAGAAAGGCGTCGACCTCGGCCGCTTCGCTTTCGCGGCGCTGGAGCATGCCGGCCATGGCCCGCGTGGTGCCGCCGTTCAGGAACCAGCTCAGCGGCGGCTGGCGGCCTTCCGCGGTCCACGGGTAGCGCAGCTCGATCACGCGGCCGCTGACGCAGCCGCCCAGCAGGCGGGTGGTCTCTTCCTCGGCCGCCTGGGCGCGGGCGTTGCGGGTCTGGTAGAGGGCAAAGAAAGGCAGCGACAGCTCCGGCACCGGCGGCACGGCCCGGTCGCCGGGACGCAGGCGCGGCTGCCAGGGCATGCGCAGACCGACCGACAGCGGGCGCGGCGCAGGGCCGGCGACGGCGTCGATCATCTGCGCGCGGGTCGGGCAGATCCATTGCGACTGCGAAGCCGGTTCGTTCTCGATCACCAGCACCACCAGCTGCTCCGGCTTGATCACGCCGAGCTGCAGGATCTCGGCGATCATCGCGTTCAGCGTGGCCGCGCCCGAGTTCTCGAAGTAACCGCCGTCGACCAGGTAGTCCCAGGGCTGGCCGCGCGTGGTCTGCACCAGTGCGGCCGGGCTGATGTAGGGGAAGCGCGCGCTGTTGTGGACTGCCTGGGCCAGGGTCAGGCGCGAGGTGTCGAGCGGCGCTTCGCCCGGGCCGCCGGCGAACAGGTCGTAGGCCTGGGGCGGCACGAAAGCCAGGTCCGACTGCACCACGCGCCGGCCTTCGCTGGCCGAGGTGGCGTTCAGCAGCAGGCGCGGCGCCGCTGCGGCTTCGGGACCGAGCGCCAGCAGCGGCCGTGCGAACCAGTCGCGCGCCGGAGAGTTCGGAAAGCGCTGGGCCCAGCCGCGCTGCCAGGCGCCTTCCAGTGCCAGCGAACGGTCGCAGCGCGCGCAGGGGAAGGGAGAAAAGCGCGCCAGCAGGTCGGGGTAGAGCAGGTAGCCGACCAGCGGCGCCAGGTAGTCTTGACCGAGGAAGGCCGTCACCTGGTTCGCCGTCGCCCCGTAGTCCGCGCCGCCGACGGCCAGCGAGCCGGCGAAGGCGGCCAGGCCCAGGCTGCCTCCCGACACCCCGCTCATCGCATAGATGTTCGGCGCGAAGCGCTTGCCCTGGCTGCGCGCCTGGCGTTCCAGCTCGAGCAGCAGGGTGCCGGACCAGAAGGCCGCGCGCGAGGCGCCGCCGGCGGCCGCCACCAGGTAGACCGGTTCATTGCCGTGCGCGCCGCGCGCCGCCTGCCAGGCGCGGAAATCCTCGGCCAGGCTAGGTCGCCGTACGGCCAGCGGCGGACCGCCGTTGCGCGCGACGAAGTGGTTCTCGTTCGAGATCGAGGCCAGCAGCGCGGCGAACAGCGGCAGCAGGGCCAGCGAAGGCCAGCCGGCGCTTTTCGGCAGGTAGACCAGCACGATGCTGCCGAACACGGTCCAGGAGCCGAAGGCAAACAGCAGCAGCGCCGGCGCGCCCAGCGCCCTTGCCGCGGCCTCCTGCCCGAACCAGACCGCGGCCAGCACCAGCGCCGACACGCCGAACATCAGCAGCACGGCAACGATGCTGACGCCGGCCGTGCGGCGTGAACGGGCCCAGGGCTGGCTGGCCAGCGCCTGCCGCCGCAGCCAGCGGTTCAGCAGGCGCCGCCGCAGCACCACCAGCACCAGGAAGCCACCTGTGTAGAGGGCCGGGGCCAGCCAGGCGCCGGGCGGGGCGCCCGGCAGCGCGAACCAGAGCGTGATCGGCACGCAGGACAGCAGCCCCAGCGCCCGCGGCAGCCAGGTGTTGACGCCGGCGGCAAAGCCGTGGTGCTCGCAACGGCCGACATTGTCGACGGCGAAGCGCTTCGCCACCAGCAGGCGCGCGCAATACCAGGCGGTCAGCGACCAGTAGGCCAGCGCCGCGATGAAGATCCAGTAGCCCGGATTGGCCCACAGGCTTTCGCGGGTCTCGGCAAAGTTGCGGAAGGCGCCCAGCGCTTCGCGCGCCTGCGGGACCCCGAGCAGGATGGCGTTGCCGGCGGCAACCGTCAGCACCGGGTAGAAATTCAGCAGCAGGGTGCGGCGCAGGAAGGTAAAGCGGGTGATCTGGGCAGCGTGCGCGGGAGCGCGCCGCGATGGGCTGCGACCCGGCGCTGTGCTTGCGGGCGCGTGACGGGCCGGCTGCGCGCTGTCGTGGGCCGCACCGCGCTCGTCGATTTCAGTTGGTTCCGGCATTGCCCGCTCCCTTTCGTCACCCCTGCAGTGTGATCATACGGGCAAGCCGGGCGCCGCGGGGCACATCGGATGCAGGGTCTTGGCCGCTGATCAAGACGCCGCAGTGCAAATGCTGTCAGGCGGAAAGCCGGGCACGTGCCGGCGGCGCGGCCTGCTCGGGGGCGACCAGGGCCAGTGCCTCTTCGAAGGAGCGCAGCACCATGTCGACCTGTTTCTCGACCAGCGAGGCGCTCGGCACCGGGTCGATGAGCGGCAGGCGGATCGTCACCAGCATCGCTTCCGGCAAGCCGGCGCGCAGGTTGGCGACCGCCGTCAGCCACTGGTCCAGCATGGCCTCGGTCGGGTAATTGATGAAGACGGTCGAGACCAGGTCGGCCTTGTCCGGACCGGGGTTCTCGGCGTCGCCGATGATCGAGAAGCTGCGCGCGTCGACCTCGTCCTCGCGCAGCGCGCGCACCAGCAGTTCGCTGAGCAGGTCGTCGCGCATCGAGGCCAGGCCGACGCACAGCACCACCGAATGGGCCGGGACGTCGAGCGCGCCCTGCCAGCGGCCCAGGCGCGCTTCGCGCATCTGGCGCAGGTGGGCGCCGATGTTGGCGTCGAGCAGGGACATGTCGCGGCGGCGCCGCAGCTTGGGCGCGCCGCCCGATTCCGGGGTCAGGGTCGCAGCAACGTCGGCGATGGCGGAGCGGATCCGGTCTTCCTGCGGCTTTTCGATCTTGCCCGAGCGGGCGTCGCTTCCGACCAGCACGATGCCCGGCAGCAGGATGTGGTCGCAGTAGCGCGCAAAGCTGGAGCGCTCGAGGAAGGCCTGGGCGTCGTGGATGATGGCGGCAATGTCGCCGGCCAGGATGCGCTGGTAGAAACGCTGGGCGCCGGACACCGCCGGGGCGTCGCCGAGCAGGATGGTGACCGGCTCCAGCGTGCGCACGTGGCGGCCGGCGACCACCAGGCACAGGGTCAGGGGCGTCGACAGCAGCAGCCCCACCGGGCCCCACATCGCGCCCCAGAACAGCGCCGAGATGATCACCGCCAGCGGCGACAGGCCGGAGCTGTGCCCGTACACTTTCGGTTCGACGACGTTGGCGACCAGTAGTTCCAGTGCGACGAACAGCACCATGCAGGACAGGGCCAGGCTCCAGCCCGGATCGATGGCGGCCACGAACAGCGCGATCACGGCGCCGGCCGCCATGATGCCGAGGTAGGGCACGAAGCGCAGCAGGCCGCTGAGCGCGCCCCACAGCGCCGCGTGCGGCACGTCGGCCGCCCACAGCACCACGCCGATCAGGGCGCCGAAGGTCACGTTGACGATGAATTGCGAGAAGAAGAAACGCGATACGCCCTGGGCGGCATCGGCCAGCGCCTGGATCGTGCGGCTGACCTCGGTCTGGCCGCCGAGCCGGATCAGGCGGTCGCGCAGCGATTCGTGTTCCAGCGACATGAAGACCAGCAATACCAGCACCAGGCCGGCCTCGCCGATCGGCCCCCAGGCCAGCGAGAACAAACGGGTCAAGGCGCCCGCCGTGGTCAGGCGCGGCGCCCGGATCTCGACCGGAATCGGCTGGGTCGGGCTGATCGTGATCGTGGTCATGCCGCGCTTGCCGGTGGCGGGCACGCTGCCGCTCGGCGCCACCGCGCTCAGTTCGGCCTCGATGCGTTCGAAGGGGCGTTCGGCCAATTCGCGCACGGCCGCGACCTTGGTGCGCATCGCCGCGCGGTACTTCGGCAGGTCGCGGGTGACCGCCACCAGCTGGAAGGCGAGGACGATGCCGATCCCGACCACGCAGGTAGTGGCCAGCAGCACCGACAGGATGGTGGCCGGCATCTGGTGCAGGCCGGCGCGGCGCATGCTGCGGATCAGCGGCGCGATGACCAGGCTCAGGATGGACGCGAGCGCGATCGGCTCGAGGACGTCGCGGCCGAAATAAAGCAGACCCAGCCCGCAGGTGACGGTCACCAGCGAGCCGGCATTCAGGTGCTTGAACAGGGAAAGATCGCGCATTCGCGTGCTGCGGGCGGGATATGGGTTTATCCCGTGAAAACGTTAAAGCAGCAATGTATCGCAAAAACGTGAATACGATCAATTTTATGCTGTTTTCTTTCCGCCGGAAGCTTTTTGCGCCGCCGTGATGGTCCACAAATAGATGGTCCGGCCGTTGACGTCGACCGTGTCCTCGGGCGGCCAGTCCGGCCCCATGTCGAAGGCGTGCGAGACGACGCGCGAACCCGGCTTGAGCTGGGACCACAGGCGCGGCCTCAGCTTGATGTTGATGTTCGGCAGCAGATACAGGCTCACCACCGAGGCCGGCGAGAGGTCGGTCTCGAACAGGTCGGCCACCCGGAACTTCACCCGCTGCTCGACGCCGGCCTTCCTGGCATTGGCCTGGGCTTCCGCGATGCGCTCCGGATTCAGGTCGATGCCGACACCGTGCGCGCCGAACTGCCGGGCGGCGGTGACGACGATGCGGCCGTCGCCGCAGCCGAGGTCGTACAGGGTGTCGCTCTTGCCGACCTTGGCCAGCGCCAGCATGCGGTCGACCACGTCCTGGGGCGTCGGCACGAAGGGCACGTCGAGTCTGGGCGAGGTGGCGAAGTCCTGGGCCCGGGCCAGGGTGCCGAGGCTAGGAACCACAGCGAGGCCCAGGTTGGCACCGGCAGCGGCAGCAGCGGACAGCAGCAGGGTACGGCGGCGTGCTTGCGGATTCATCGGCTCTCCTCATCGTGGTTGGCGTTGGGCGGGTCGCGGAGCGCCTCGTCCTGGTGCAGGAAGGCGAGCAGCAGCAGGCCGGCGGCCAGTACCGCGATGCCGATCCAGGCGGCGTTCAGGCCGCCCAGCGTCTGGCTGCTCACATAGCTGAGGCTGGACCACAGCATGTAGGCGCAGCTGGCGCAGAACAGCAGCGGCAGCAGCGGGTAGAGCGGCACGCGGTAGGGACGCGCGCGGCACGGCTCGCGCCGGCGCAGCACGAACAGGGAGATACCGCTCAGCAGGAAGAACAGCCAGAACACGGGCGCGGTGAATTCGACCATCGCCCGGAAACCGCCGCCCAGCGCCGCGCCGATGCCGACCAGCAGCAGCGCGGCGCCGCACTGCACCAGCATGGCCAGCGTGGGCGTGGCCCGGTGTCCATCCCAGCGCGCCAGCCAGGCCAGCGGCCGCCAGTCGCGTCCCATCGCATAGCCGGTGCGGGCGCCGACGATCATGGTGGCGTTGATCGAGGTCAGGCTCGAAATGGCGACCAGCAGGGCGATCGCCTGCTCGCCGCCGCGTCCGAAGGCACGGCGCATCAGTTCGGCGGCCGGCGCCGGCGAGGCCGCCAGCGCCTCCATGCCCAGGCCGTGCCAGTAGCCCCAGGTGACCAGTAAGTAGAGGCCGGTCACGATCAGCACGCCCAGCACCAGCGCACGGACCATGTTGACGGCGCCATCGCGCACCTCGGCGCTCAGGTAGGCGGCTTCGTTCCAGCCGCCGTAGGTCAGCAGCACGAAGACCATCGCCAGGCCAAAGGAAGCGTGGCCGGCCGCGGGCGCCGCCGCAGCTGCCGCGGCCGGCTCGCCGGCGGCGCCCGGCAGCAGCAGGGCGGCCGCGGCCACCAGCAGCAGGCCGCCGACCTCAAGCAGGGTCAGCCAGGTTTGGGTGGCGCTGCCCGCGCGCAAGCCGTGCAGGTTGAGCAGGCCCAGCACCAGCACGGCGCCGGCGGCGTAAACGGTGCCGCTCCAGGCCGGCGTCAAGCCCGGCAGCGGCGCCACCTGGGCCAGATAGTCGCCGAACACGAAGGCGAGCAGGGCGATGGAACCGGTGGTGATGACGGCATAGCGGGCCCAGCCGAACAGGAAGCCCAGCGCGCGCCCGTAGGCCCGCTGCAGGAAGTGGTAGTCGCCGCCGGCATGCGCGTAGGCCGTGCTGAGTTCGGCGTAGCAGAGCGCGCCGGCCAGCGACACGGCGCCGCCCAGCAGCCAGGCGACGAACATGCTGCCGGCGCCGCCGCTCATCCCGGCGACCAGCGCGGGCGCCTTGAAGATGCCGGCGCCGACCACGATGCCGACGATCAGCGTGACCGCTTCGCGCACGCCGAGCAGCGGCCGCGGCTGGGCCTGGGGCTCAGTGGTGGTTTTGCTGACGGTGGCGGGCGAGATCGGCATGTCCATTAGGACGAGCCGATTCGCGCGAAGTTCCTCCCGTGCCGAACCGTGTGAGCCGGATCAAGCGCCCGGGTCGACTTTCGCCGCCGCCAGCGGCACCAGGGCCGGGCCCTCGAGCACCCGGCCGTCGGGCGCGAAACGGCTGCCGTGGCAATCGCAGTCCCAGCTGGTCTCGGCGCCGTTCCACTTGATCTCGCAGCCCATGTGCGAGCACTTGCCGGCCACCGCCTGCAGCTTGCCGTCCTCGCCGCGGTAGACCGCCACTGGCTGGCCCTGGATCTCGATCTTGCGGCTCTGGCAGGGCGGCAGGTCTTTCAGCTGGTTGAGCTGGTCCGCGTCCAGCTGCGCCGCCTGGTCGGGCTGGGCCGGCCCGGTGCTTTCCTTCTGGAAGCCGTCCGGGCGCTGCGCCTGCGTCAGCCGGTCGACCGCGTACAGGTCGCGCCAGGGCGTGCCGCGGCCGAGGATCTCGTCGGCCAGCATCATGCCGGCCAGCGTGCCGTAGGTCAGGCCGTCGCCGGAGAAGCCGGTGGCGATATAGGTGTTCTGCGCGTCGACGTTGCGGCCGATGTAAGGCAGCTTGTCCTTGGCGCGGTAGCGCTGGGCCGACCAGCGGTATTCGACGGGGCCGATCGGCCAGTGGTCGCGCGCGAACAGTTCGAGTTCGTTAAAGCGCTCGGCGCCGACTTCCTTCTCGCCCAGCTTGTGGGCGCTGCCGACCACCGCCAGGTAAGTGCGGCCGTTGGCAGTGTAGGTGCGCACCGAATGCCGCTCCTGGCCGATGCACCAGTAGACGCCGGGTTCCGGCACGCTGTCGTGCAGGGGCGCGGCGATGCCGTATTCGCGCACCACTTCCAGCTGCGATTGCACCAGGTGGATGCCGATCGGCGTGTGGGTGGCGATGACGATGTGCTGGCAGTGAATCTTGCCGTGCTCGGTGTGCACCACGGCCGGCTCGTCGTCGATGGCGGTGACGCGGGTGTTCTCGAAGATCAGGCAATCTTCGCTGCCGATGCGCTGGGCCAGCTGGCGCACGTATTCCAGCGGCTGGAACTGGGCCTGGTCCTCGACGCGCAGGGTCTTGAGCGCATCGACCGGCAGCGGCGCATCGTCGCGCAGGTCGGCGTGCAGGCGTGCGCGCATCGCCGCCAGGGCTTCCTTCTCGATGTCCGCGACGTGGGCCGGGTCCGTGCCGATCAGGTGCCAGGGCACGCGCTGGAAGCCGCAATCGAGGTTCAGGCGGGTCACGGTGGCTTCGATCAGGTCGATGGCGGCGGCGCGCGATTCGACCACGCGGCGCATCACTTCCAGGCCATGCTGTTCTTCCAGCGTGTGCAGACCGAGGTCGACGGTCGCGTACAGGTTGCCGGTCGAGTTGCCGGTGCTGGCATCGCCGGCCTTGTAGGCGTCGAGCACGGCCACGCGCTTGCCGGCCTGGACCAGCAGCATGGCGGCGGTCAGGCCGGTGATGCCGGCGCCGACGATGGCGACGTCGACCTTCAGGTCGGTTTGCAGGGTCGGCAGGCAGGCCGTCTTGGCCGCCGTGCCTTTCCAGAGGGAGGAAGTATCCATGGGAACGCCTTTCTTTCGATGTCGGATAGCTGCAGGGCGGACAGGCTGTGGAAGCTGGCCGCGTTCGCTCCGATCATCCCAATATCTTTGCTGCCGCGGCGCAGCGTTGACACGCGAAAACAATGTTGCCGGGTGCGTGTTTGATAACGACGGGTAAGGTGTTGGTGCCCGAAATCCCCGGTGCTAAGCTGAGCCACCCAAACCCTGCCAGCTCACCGAAAGGACCAAGATGAAAGCCGTGGTATTCCATGACATCGGCGATATCCGCCTCGAGGATGTCCCCGAACCGAAGCTCGAACAGGACAGCGACGCCATCGTGCGCATCACCACCAGCGCCATCTGCGGCACCGACCTGCACTTCGTGCGCGGGACGTTCAGCGGCATGCAGAAGGGCACCATCCTCGGTCACGAGGCGGTCGGGGTAGTTGAACAGATCGGCAGCAAGGTGCGCAACCTGTCGGTCGGCGACCGGGTCGTGATCCCGTCGACGATCGCCTGCGGCTATTGCTCCTACTGCCGCGCCGGTTACTATTCGCAGTGCGACAACGCCAACCCGAACGGCCCCAGCGCCGGTACCGCCTTCTACGGCGGACCGAAGGACACCGGCCCCTTCAACGGCCTGCAGGCGGAAAAGGCGCGCGTGCCCTTCGCCAACATCAACCTGATCAAGCTGCCCGACGAGGTGACCGACGACCAGGCGATCCTGCTGTCGGACATTTTCCCGACGGCTTACTTCGGCGCCGACATGGCCAACATCAAGCACGGGCACTCGGTGGCGGTGTTCGGCTGCGGCCCGGTGGGCCAGTTCGCCATCGCCTCGGCCAAGCTGATGGGCGCGGGCCGCGTGTTCGCCGTCGACAACCTGCCGGACCGTCTCGACATGGCGCGCCGCCAGGGCGCGGAGGTCATCAACTTCGACGAGGAAGACCCGGTGCAGACCCTGCAGGACCTGACCGGCGGCATCGGCGTCGACTGCGTGATCGATGCGGTGGGTGTCGATGCCGAGTGCCCGCACCACGGCCCGGCGGCCAAGGAAGCGGCTGAGAAGAAGGACGAATTCAAGCAGGAAGTCGAGAAGATCGCGCCGGTGCAGCACCCGGACGGCGAGAACTGGGTGCCGGGCCAGGCCCCGTCCCAGGCCCAGCAATGGGCTGTGCAGGCGCTTGCCAAGGCCGGGACCCTGTCCATCATCGGGGTCTATCCGCCGACCGACAATTTCTTCCCGATCGGTGCTGCGATGAACAAGAACCTGACGGTCCGCATGGGGAACTGCAATCACCGCAAGTACATCCCCGACCTGATCGAGCTGGTGCGCAGCGGCGCCTTCGACCCGACCGCCATCATCACCAAGCGCGAGGGTATGGAGTCAGTAATTGACGCCTACAAGGAGTTCGACCTGCGCCGCCCGGGCTGGCTGAAAGTGGAGCTGATCCCGTCGCGCGAAGGCGTGCCGCCGGCGACCGGCACCCCGACCTGAACCCTCAGGCGCCCAGCCGGTCGGCAAATTCGGATAGATCGCCGACCACCATGCCGGGCGCGTCACCGAGGGGAAACGGACGCTTGTCGCCACGGCAGACGAAGGCGGTACGCAAGCCGGCCAGTCCCGCGCCGGCGACGTCCCAGCCATGCGCAGCAACCAGCATGGTCTGCGTGGCGGGGATGCGCATCCGCGCTGCTGCGCCGCGGTAGACCGCGGCATGCGGCTTGTAGACACCAAAGTCCTGCACGCTGAACTGGGCATCGAACAGCCGCGCCAGGCCGGCGTAGGCGAGCTGGGCGCGCAGCCCGGTGGAGGTCGAATTGGACAGCGCCGCCAGGCGGCAGCCGGCCGCGCGCAAGCGCGCCAGCGCCGGCGCGACATCGGGGTGCGCCGGCAAGCGCGTGATCGGCGCAATGGCCTGTTGCGCCTGCTGCGGCGACAAGGCCATGCCGCGGCCTTCGGCCAGCATGCGCAGCGTGGCTGCGCCGACCTCGGGCAGCGCTGCGAAGCGGCCGGCGAGATTCAGCGCGGTTGCGTAATGCAGCATGGTCGTGAACCACAGTTCGGCCGCGCCCGGCAGGATGCGTTCGATACTGGCGCGCAGCGGCGCCAGGTCGAGCAGGGTCTCGTTCACGTCGAACAGCAGCAGGGCGGGGCGATCCTGGCGCGATGGCATGGCGGCGGCTCCGAAGGAATGGCTTGCCATGATCGCGCGAAGTCGGGCGTCATGGCGCACGGGCCGGCGCGGGCCCGACGTGAGCGTCCCTGCTCAGATCGCCAGGTCGACCTCGAAATGGGCGAGGATCTGGCGCTTCAATGCCGCCGCGCCGGCGCCGCCGCGCGTACGCGGGCGCGGCAGACCGACCGGCAGCACGGCCCGCGCCGGCCCCGGCTGGCGGTCGAGCAGCACCGCCCGGTCGGACAGCTGCACCGCCTCGTCGACGTCGTGGGTCACCAGCAGCACGCTCAGGCCGCGCTCCCCGGCCACGCGCGCCAGCAAATCCTGCAGCTTCATGCGGGTGATGGCGTCGACCGCGGAAAAGGGTTCGTCCAGCAGCAACACGCGCGGCCGCGTGTACAGGCCGCGAGCGATCGCCACGCGCTGGGCCTGGCCGCCGGACAGCTGCTTGGGCAGCGCCTGCGCATAGCCGGGCAGGCCGACTTCCTCCAGCAGCGCCTCAACGGCCTGCGCCGGCGCGTTGCGCACCCCGGCGCCGAAGCTGATGTTGTCCGCCACCGTCAGCCACGGAAACAGGCGCGGCTCCTGGAACACGAAGCCGATGCCGGCGTCCGGTCCGTGCAATTCGCGCCCATCGAGGCGCACGCGCGCCGTGCACGCCCGGTCCAGGCCAGCGACGATGGACAGCAGCGTGCTCTTGCCGCAGCCGCTGGCGCCCAGCAGGCTCACGATCTCGCCGGCCTGCACCGACAGGCGCAGATTGTGCAGCACCTGGCGTGCGCCGAAGCGTTTGTCTTCGACCTCGATCTCCAGAAAGCTCATGCGCGCGCTCCGGTGTCGAGGTGGGCGCAGTGGGTATCCCGCCAGGCCAGCAGGCGGCGCTCCAGCGCCAGCATCGCCATGTCGCTCAGCTTGCCGAGCACGGCCAGCAGCACGATGGCACCCAGCACGATGTCGGCGCGGCTGGTCTCGCGCCCGTCCGACAGCAGGTAGCCGAGGCCGCGCGAGGCGGCGATCAGCTCCGCCGCCACCATGAACATCCAGGCCAGCGAGAGACCGTTTCGCAGCCCGGTCAGGATCGCCGGCAGCGCGGCCGGCAGCAGCACGCGGCCGACCAGCGCCGGCGGCGGCAGGCGGTACAGCAGACCGACTTCGACCAGCTTGCGGTCGACGCCGGCAAAGCCCGAGGTAACGCCGGTGTAGACCGGGAAGAAGGCGCCGATGCCGATCAGGACCAGCTTCGGCAGCTCGTCGATGCCGAACCAGAGCAGCAGCAGCGGGACCCAGGCCAGCGAGGGAATCGAACGCAACGCCTGCAGGCTGGGGTCGAGCAGGCCGCGCGCGCCGCGGTGCAGGGCGACGGTTGCGCCCAGCAGAACGCCGGCCGCGGCGCCGCCCAGGAAGCCCAGCGCCACGCGCAGGGTGCTGGCCGCTGCATGGCCCGCCAGCCCATGGCCGCCCAGGTAGACGATCGTGCGCGCCACCTCGGACGGCGGCGGCATCAGGTTGGCCGGTATTGCGCCCAAGCGCACGGCGGCTTCGAGACCGGCCAGAAGCAGAGCCGGCAGCAACAGCGCCGCCAGCAGCGCCCGCAGCAGAGGCGGCGCCAGGCGTCGTCCAACGGCGTCGTTGCGCTTCACCGCGCGCGGCAAATCGAGCACACGGGTCGTCATGGCCTCAGCCCCGCGCCACGATGGATTGCGCGAAGCGCGTGTCGACCAGGTCCGCGATTGTCCGGTTCAGGTCCGTGCCCGGCTTGACTAGGGCTTCGTCGTGCAGGATGGGCGCGGCGGCGCGCAGGGCATTGACGTGCTCGGCGCCGGGCAGCGCCTGCGAAAAGTCGCTGCGCAGCTTGATCTGCAGGAGGGCCACCGGCAGCGAGACCTTGGCTTCCTCGGCCAGGATGCGCGCCGCCTCGCTCGGGTTGGCGCGGATCCAGGCGCGCGCCCGCTCGTAGGCCTTGAGCACGCGCGCCAGCTGCTGCGGGTGGCTGGCGAGGAAGGCTGCGCGCACGTTCAGGAAGCCGTAGGTATTGAAGGCGACGTTCCGGTACAGCAGGCGCGAGCCGCTTTCCAGTTCGCTGGCCGCCATGTGCGGGTCGAGCCCGGCCCAGGCGTCGACCTTGCCTTGTTCGAGCGCCACCCGGCCGTCGGCGTGCTGCAGGCTGACGTGTTCGATGTCGGCGCGTTTCAGCCCCGCCACCTGCAGGGAGCGCAGCAGGAACAGATAGGGATCGGTGCCCTTGGTGGCGGCGATCTTCTTGCCGCGCAGGTCCGCCACGCTGCGGATCGTCGAATCCTTGCGCACCACCAGCGCCGTCCATTCCGGGCGCGAGTAGATGTAGGGCGTGCGGATCGGATTGCCGTTGGCGCGCGCCAGCAGGGCCGCCAGACCGGCCGAGGAACCGATGTCGATGCTGTTCCCGTTCAGGTATTCCAGCGCGCGGTTGCTGCCGGCGCTGAACACCCATTTGATGTTGGTGCCGTCGCCCTTGAACTCCTGTTCCAGCCAGCCGAAGCGGCGCAGCACCAGGCTGGTGGGCGAATAGTAGGCGTAGTCGAGCCGCAGTTCTTCGAGCGGGGCGGCGGACTGTCCGGCAGCGGCAGCGGCGAATGCGGCATGGGGCATGGCGCCGGCGGCGGCCGCATCGGCGGCAAGTTGGAGCAGGGTCCTGCGTTTCACGGTAGTCCTTTCTGGTTTGTTGTTCTTTACGCGATGCTGACCTGGCGGCCCGCATGGTCTGCGGCGAGGCGGTCGCCGCGTCCGAGCAGCTGGTCGCGCAGGGTCCCGCCCTCGTAATGCTTGCGGTAGCGCCCGCGCCGCTGCAGCTCGGGCACCACCAGTTCCACCACGTCGCGCATCGATTCGTGGGCCACGGCGCAAGCGAGGTTGAAACCGTCGGCACCTGTCTCGTCCTGCCAGGCTTCGAGCTGGTCGGCGATCTGGCCCGGGTCGCCCACCAGCACCGGCCCGCGTCCGCCCAGGCCGATGAAGCGGGCGGCTTCGCGCACGGTCCACTTGCGCTCCGGATCGGCGCTGGACAGCGAGGCCAGCGCGGTGCGGCCGGCGTCGGTGTCGATGTAGTCGACGGTGGCGTCCAGCGGCAGCTTCGAGAAGTCGACCCCGGTCCAGCCGGACAGCAGGGCCAGCGAGGCTTCGATGTCGACGTGGTCGAGGTAGTCGCCGTACTTGGCGCGCGCCAGTTCGGCGGTGGGCGCGGTGACGATCAGCGCCTGGGCGTAGACCAGCAGTTCCTGCGGCTCGCGGCCGGCGGCGGCGACTGCCTCGCGGGTCTGGTCGACGTAGCGCTTGACCACTTTTTTGCTCGGGCCGCACACGAAAGTCGCTTCCGCGTGCCTGGCAGCGAAGGCGAGGCCGCGCGGCGAGGTGCCGGCCTGGTAGAGGAAGGGCGTGCGCTGCGGCGAGGGTTCGCACAGGTGGATACCGGGCACCGTGTAGTGGCGTCCCTCATGGCGGATCGGGTGCACGCGCGCCGGGTCGGCATACACGCCGCTGGCCTTGTCGGCGAGGACGGCGTCGTCGTCCCAGCTCTTTTCCCACAGCTTGTAGACCACGTCCAGGTATTCGTCGGCCAGGTCGTAGCGCTCGTCGTGCGCCAGCTGCTGCTTCAGGCCGAGGTTGCGCGCGGCGCTGTCCAGGTAGCCGGTGACGATGTTCCAGCCGACCCGGCCGCCGCTCAGGTGGTCCAGGGTCGACATGCGGCGCGCGAAGGTGTACGGATGCTCGTAGGTGAGGGCGGCGGTGATGCCGAAGCCGAGGTGGCGGGTGGCGTGGGCCAGCAGCGGCACCAGCGCCAGCGGGTCGTTCAGCGGCGCCTGCACCCCATGGCGCAAGGCGGCGTCGGCACTGCCCGCGTACACGTCGTACACCCCCAGCACGTCGGCCAGGAACAGGGCGTCGAAGCAGCCGCGCTCCAGCAGGCGCGCCAGCTCGACCCAATGATCCGCGTTCTTGTAGCGGTGGCTGGTGTCGCGCGGATGGGTCCAGAGTCCCGGCGACTGGTGGCTCACCGTGTTCATCTGGAAGGCGTTGAAGCGGATCTGGCGGCTCATCGGGCCGCCTCGAGCTTGTTCGCCTCCAGCTTGTTCGAGAGCAGCGCCAGCTGGTAATCGGTCTTGGCATAGCCCGGGCAGTGCTGCACGGTCCAGGCCAGGAACTCGCGTGAGCGGTAGGCCGCGGCGAGGTCGCGGGCGAAGGTCTTGTCGCGGTCGGCGGTGCGCACCGCCACCAGGTTCACGTAGTTGCGCGAGATGTTCTCGGTGCGCAGGGCGTCGGTCAGCTTGAGGCCCGAGGCCAGCGCGTAGTTCCCGTTGACGAAGGCATAGTCCGCGTCCTGCAGCGCGCGCGGCAGCTGGGCGGCTTCCAGCGGCAGCAGCTTCACGCCGCGCAGGTTGGCGGCGATGTCGCGCTCCGAGGCCTTGACCGGATCGGTGTCCGGCTTCAGCCTGATCCAGCCCAGCTGCTCCAGCATGACCAGGGCGCGCGCCTGGTTGGTCGGGTCGTTCGGCAGCGCCACCGTGGTGCCGGCGCGCGCTTCGTCGAGGCTGCGGTGGCGCCGGCTGTAGATGGCGATCGGCGCGGTCGGGATGGTCACCAGTTCGCTCAGGGCCAACTTGTGGTCGGCCGAGAATTTCTTGAGGTAGACGCTGTGCTGGAACACGTTGGCGTCCAGCGAACCCTCGGCCAGCGCGAAATTCGGCTGGATGTAGTCGTTGAACTCGACCACCTTGACCTTGTAGCCCTGGCGTTCGAGGATGGGCTTGATGCCGTACTTGACCTGGTCGGCATACGGCCCGGCGCTGGTGCCGATCACGATGTCGTTGGCGTCCCTGGCGTGGACGGCGGGCGCGAGCAGCAGCGCGGATGCGCAGAGTGCGGCGGCCAGCAGAGTGCGGCGTGGATGGCGCATGGTGAATCCCTTTTCTTGTTAGCGTTTGTCCAGCCTGCGCGCGAGGCGGGCGCCGGTGAACTGGATGCTTTGCACCAGCACCACCAGCACCGCCACGGTCAGGATCATGATGTCGGTCTCGAAGCGGTAATAGCCGTAGCGGATGGCCAGGTCGCCGATGCCGCCGCCCCCGACCACGCCGGCCACCGCGGAATAGGACAGGAAGCTGATCGCCAGCACGGTCAGCGCCAGCACCAGGCCGGAACGCGCCTCGACCAGCAGCACGCGCAGCACGATCTGCAGCGGCGATGCACCCATCGCCTGCGCGGCCTCGATCACGCCCTGCGGCACATCGGCCAGGGTCTGCTCGACGAGGCGCGCGAAGTAGGGGATCGCGGCGATCGCCAGCGGTACCGCCGCAGCCAGCGGCCCGATCGAGGTGCCGGTCAGCAGGCGCGTGAAAGGCACCAGCGCCACCAGCAGCACGATGAAGGGAAAGGAGCGCAGCGTATTGACGGCCCAGCCCAGCAGGCGGGCCGGCAGGCGGAAACGCCCCGACGGCTTACGTCCGGCCTGGTAGAGCAGCACGCCGAGCGGCCCGCCCAGCAGGACTGCGGCCAACAGGCCGATGCCCAGCATGACCAGGGTCTGGCCGAGGGCGGTCAGCAGCTCCGGCAGCAGCGCCATCAGGCGTTCGTAAAGAGTCTCAGGCATGCAGGGCTCCCTGGCGCAGGGCGGCTGCCTCAAGGCCGTGGAAGGCGAGTTCGCGCCCGAGCGCGGTGCTGCGCGGCGTGCTCAGGTCGGACAGCAGGAAGTCCTCGGCCACGCGGCCGTCCTCGATCACGGCCACGCGCCGGCACAGTGCGCCCAGGGCCGGCAACTCGTGACTGACGATGACGATGGTAACGCCAAGTTCCGCGTTCACCGTCTGCAGGGTCTGCAGCAGCCCGCGCGTGGTCTCGGCATCCAGCGCGGAGGTCGGCTCGTCGCACAGCAGGATGGCCGGCTGGTTCGCGAGCGCCCGTGCGATCGCCACGCGCTGCTTCTGGCCGCCCGAGAGCTGGGCCGGGTAGCTGCCCGCCTTTTGCCCCAGGCCGACGATGTCCAGGCATTCTTCGACGCGCTGGCGCAGGCGCGGCGGGTTCAGGCGCCCGTGCAGGCGCAGCGGGAAGGCGACGTTGTCGGCCACGCTCAGGTTCTGCAGCAGGTTGTAGCCCTGGAAGATCATGCCGATCTCCTGGCGCGCCGCACGCAGCTCGCGTGCATTCAAGCTGGTGAGCTCGCGCCCGGCCACTTCCACGGTGCCGCTGTCGGGCCGCTCCAGCAGATTCATCATGCGCAGCAGGGTCGACTTGCCGGCGCCGCTGCGCCCGGCGATGCCGACGATCTCGCCGCGCTCTACCTGCAGCGAGACTTCGCGCAGGGCGGGTACGCCGCTGCCGAAAGTTTTTGAGACGCGCTCGATGCGGATCAGGGCGCTCATGGCTTACGAATACGGTGTCGGTTCGGGCAGGCGGCCGTCCAGCGCGTGGCGGCCGAGGTCGCGCAGCTTGTAGTCGACCGGGTCGTGCAGGGTGTGCACGCGGGCGTTGCGCCAGTAACGGTCGAAACCAAAGCTGCCCGAGGTCGAGCGCGCGCCGGTCAGCTCGAACAGCTGGCTGCCGATCTCGATGGACGCGCGATGCGCCAGCACCTTGGCTTCGGCCACCGCCAGCGCGACCTCGCCGCGTTCGGCGGCAGTCAGCTCGGTCCCGCGGCGCCAGGCTGCATCCAGTGCGCATGCGGCTTCGTCGGCCAGCACCTGGGCCGGCCGCACCAGCAGGCGGAACTGGCCGAAGCGGTGCTGCACGAAGGGATCGTCGATCGCGTCCTTGACTTCGGGGCCGGATGCGAACCAGGGCCGCGCATCTTCCAGAAGATAGCGCCGCGCGGCCTCCATCGCGCCTTCGGCCAGGCCGAGGTAGAGATTGGCCATGATCAGCTGGGCCACCTGCGAGCGCAGCGTACTGCGCGGCGTGGCCGCCTGGCCCGGCGCCTGCAGCACCAGGTCGTCGGGCAGCAGCACGCTGCTGAAGTGGACGTTGCCGCTGTCGGTCTGGCGCTGGCCGAAGGCGTCCCAGTCGGGCTGGACGTCAATGCCGGGCTGGCGCGTGGGCAGCACCGCGATCAGCGCGGCGCCCGCCAACGGGTTCCAGGCCGAAATCGTCAGCCAGTCGGAACCGACCGAGCCGGAAGCGAAGCTCTTGGTCCCGTTCAGCAGGTAGCCGCCGGCGGTGGGGGTGGCGATCAGGCGCTTGTCGAGCGGGTTCAGGGCATTGCCCCAGAAGATGCGTTCGTCGATGCTGGCCGCCAGCAGGCGGCGCTGCTGGGCCGTGCTGCCATATAGCTGCAGGCCGGCCAGCTGCAGGTGGTGGAAGCCGAGCAGGTGGGCGAGGGCGCTGTCGGCTTGGGCGACGATGCGCACCGTGCGCAGCACCGTGGCCCAGTCGGCGCCCAGACCGCCGTAAGCGCGCGGCACCGACAGCGCCAGCAGACCCGATGCGCGGATCAGTTCCCGTTCGGGCCCGGCATGGCCGCCGGCGCGGTCGCGCTCGACGGCGGTTTCGTGCAGACGCCGCGCGAGTTCACCGGCGGCAGCGATGGGATCGAAAGATTCGGCTTGATCGGCCGGGGGCACGCTAGCGAGATGCATGATGGCTTGTCCTGTTCAGCAATGCTGCCCAGTATTCCAAACCACCTGCCTCGCGTGAACGAAGATATTCCGCCTAGCTTATTAACAAAACCTTAAAACGGAAAATGTCTATGCAAGCGCGCCGGCTGCAGACCTCAGCGCGCCACGATCAGGCGCAGCCCCAGGCCGATGAAGATGGCGCCGGCGATCCGGTCCAGCCACATGCCGGCGCGCGGTCGCTGCTGGAGCCAGGCGCCGACCGCGCCGGAAAAGAAGCCCAGCAGGCCGAACAGGATCGCCGCCTGCGCCGTGAAGACCAGGCCGAGCAGGGCGATCTGCAAATTGGCGTCGCCGCGCTGCGCCGCCACGAACTGCGGCAGAAAGGACAGGAAGAACAGCACGACCTTCGGGTTGATGGCATTCGCGAACACGCCGCGGAAGAACAGGGTGCGCGCGGATTCGACCACGCCCTCGGCGCGGCTGGCGGCGGCGCCGCCGCGCGATCGGATCGCGTTGAAGCCCATCCAGGCCAGGTAGAGACCGCCGCATACCTTCAGCGTCGTGAAGGCCAGCGGCGAAGCGGCGATCAGGGCGCTGACGCCGATCGCCGCCAGCAGCGTATGGCTCAGGCAGCCGAGCGCGCAGCCCAGTCCGAACGCCATGCCGCGCAGCCGTCCCTTGGCCATGCCGATGCCGAGCACCATCATGTTGTCGGGTCCGGGGGAAAGGGTCAGCAGGATGGCGGCGGCCAGGAAGGCAAGCAATTGTTCGGGTGTCAGCATGCCTGCCATCTTACACGGCGTTGATTTTCAGCACTAGTGCCGGGCCGTAGCCTGCGCCATCGGGCGCCGGTGCTGGTGTAAAGTGGCATTTTTGCAACATTTGGCGTATAGTCGGTCCCGTATGAAACCAAGCAAGAGTCACCGGCCCTTCCGCCATGCCACCGAAAGACTGCTCGACCTCCTGCTGTTGAAAGGCTGGGTCGCAGGCCTGAGCTGGCGCCTGGGCGGCCATGGGCGCCTGGGCGTGACGCGTCACGAGGTCGCGCTCGGGCCGGATCGGCGCCTGCCGCGTCCTTTGACGATCGCCTTCGCCTCCGACTTCCACGCCGGCCCGACCACTGCGCCCGCCATCTTCGACGCCCTGCTGGAACAGCTAGGGCGCGAGCAACCCGACGTGCTGCTGCTCGGCGGCGACTACATCTCCTTCGACGCCGCCAACATTGGTGCACTGCGCACTTTCCTGGAGCAGGCACGTGCACCCCTCGGTACCTATGCGGTGCTGGGCAACCACGACGTCTGGAACGGCCGGGAAGAGGTCAGCAGGGCGCTGGCGGCGGCCGGCGTCGAGGTGCTGGTCAACCGCAACGTCGCGCTGCCGGCGCCCTTCGGCGAGGTCAGCATCTGCGGCATCGACGACCCCTGGACCGGCGCGCCCTCGCCGGAAGCCACCTTTGCCGGCGCCGGGCCGGTGCGCATCTACCTGATGCACTCGCCGGACGGCATGACGCCGCTGGGCGAGCAGCGCTTCGACATGGCGCTGGCCGGGCATACGCACGGCGGGCAGATCGTCAGCCGCCAGGGCACGCCCCTCAAGCAGCCCGGCGGGCGCGGCTCGCGTCAGTATCCCCAAGGGCGCTTCGAGATTCCCGGCAAGGGCCCGCTGTTCGTCGGCCGCGGCATCGGCTGCGCCGGGATTCCGCTGCGCCTGCGTGCCGATCCCGAGCTTCTGATCTGTACCTTGCGCTAAATATTCTTCCCGAATTATCCATTTTTCGGGCAAAGGCGTACTCTGTGACTTGAATTTTGAGTAATAATGGCATGCCACGTATGCTGCCGGCTGGCATTCTTTTTGCATGGAAACGCCGGACACACCAAGCCCGCACAGGAGACATCCAACATAACAGGGCCTGGGGAACTATCTACTATCGATTGGAGAAAGCAGTGAGTCTTTTTAGAACCAAGAATCTCGACACCATGGTCGCGCATGCCGGCAAACCCGGCGGCCTGAAGAAGGTGCTCGGCCCGTTCGACCTGATCCTGATGGGCATCGGGGCGATCGTCGGCACCGGTATCTTCGTCCTGACCGGCACCGGCGCGCTGACCGCCGGCCCGGCCCTGACGGTTTCCTTCATCGTCGCCGCCATCGCCTGCGGCTTCGCGGCGATGTGCTATGCCGAATTCGCCTCGACCGTGCCGATCGCCGGCTCGATCTACACCTACAGCTATGCGGTGCTGGGCGAACTGGTCGCCTGGATGATCGGCTGGGACCTGCTGCTCGAGTATGGCCTGGCGACCTCGACCGTTGCAGTCGGCTGGTCAGGCTATTTCCAGTCGCTGCTGCACAGCGTCGGCGTCGACCTGCCTGCGGCGTTGACCGCGGCGCCGGGTGCGCGTCCGGGCGTGGACACGGTCATGAACCTGCCGGCCCTGGTCATCATGCTGTTCCTGACCTGGATGCTGTCGCTGGGCGTGCGCGAATCGGCGCGCGTCAACAACGTCATGGTGGTCATCAAGATCTCGGTGGTGCTGCTGTTCATCGTGTTCGGCTTCAGCCACATCAAGACCGACAACTGGGCGCCGTATGCCCCGTTCGGCGCCTCGGGCATCATGAGCGCCGCCGCGCTGGTGTTCTTCGCCTTCATCGGCTTCGACGCCGTCACCTCGGCCGCCGAGGAAGTCAAGAACCCGAAGCGCGATCTGCCGATCGGCATCATCGGTTCGCTGGCCATCTGCACCGTCCTGTACGTGATCGTGTCGGCCATCATGACCGGCATCGTCCCGTTCAAGATGTTCGAAGGCGTCGACCACCCGGTCTCGCTGGCCCTGCAGCACGCCGGCGTCAACTGGCTGGCCCCCTTGACCGACCTCGGCGCCATCCTCGGCATGACCACCGTGATGCTGGTGATGGCTTACGGCCAGACCCGCATCCTGTTCGCCATGTCGCGCGACGGCCTGCTGCCGGCCAAGCTGTCGACCGTGCACCCGAAATACGGCACGCCTTACTTCGCCACCTGGCTGGTGGGCATCGTGTTCGGCGTGATCGCCGCCTTCGTGCCGCTGAACGTGCTGGCCGAGCTGGTCAACATCGGCACCCTGGCGGCGTTCTGCCTGGTGTCGGTGGCCGTGGTCGTGCTGCGCAACAAGCGTCCGGACCTGAAGCGCGCTTTCCGCTGCCCGGGCGTGCCTGTCGTGCCGGCCATCGCCGTGATCTTCTGCCTGGCGCTGATGAGCTTCCTGAGCGCCATCACCTGGATCGCCTTCCTGATCTGGCTGGCGATCGGCCTGCTGGTCTACTTCGGTTACGCACGCAGCCGTTCGCTGCTGCACGGCGCCGCACAGTCGCAGTAATTTCACTCAAGTAACACCCACAGCGGGGCGCTCCGGTTTCGGCCGGGGCGCCCCGTTCGCTTTTATGGTGTTTCCAGAAAACATTCCATTTTTGTAATCCCTGTCCGACATTCAGGAGAGCACAGAACCGATTACGTGCGTCCTAGACAGATCGCATAATCACGGTAGAACATTTACCAAAAGATCGTCTATGACTACCACGTTCGCTATGGATACGCCTGAGCTGGAGACCGCGCCACAAGCGCAAGCAGGCCAGGCTGTCGCAAGCTCGAAAGCACTGTATTTTTCCCTGCTCGACAACCCGCATGCAGTTGCGGATGCGTCGCGCGAGTACCTAGTAGCGCAGATCGAAGCCGCGCGCCAGGAACCCTGCGACCTTCCCGAGGCGCTGTGGCAGCTGCCGGCCTGGATCCAGGGCCGCGCCGAAGCGGTGGGCATCTCCTACCGCGAATACCTGAATGCCCGCAAGAACGGTGCGCCGCGCCGCTACTTCGGCAGCAAATCGCATGCGCTGTACTTCCTGAAGGGCGCCGCGCCGACCAAGCTGGTCGACGGCGCCTGGCTCTACGGCACGCTGCCGCGCTGGGAAAACCCGGACTTCCATCCGCTCATCAAGACCTATCTCGAAGAGCTCGGCGACGGCGTGCCGGACAAGAACCACGTCACGCTCTACCGCCGCCTGCTGGCTGCGCACGGCTGCGAGCACTGGGAAAGCCTGTCGGAGCCCCACTTCATCCAGGGTGCGATCCAGCTGGCGCTGGCCTATAACGCCGACCAGTTCCTGCCCGAAGTCATCGGCTACAACCTGGGCTACGAACAGCTGCCGCTGCACCTGCTGATCACGTCCTACGAGCTGAACGAACTGGGCATCGATCCGTATTACTTCACCCTGCACGTTACCGTCGACAATGCCGGCAGCGGCCACGCACACAAGGCGGTGCAGGCGCTGCGCAACCTGATGGCGCAGTCCGCCGACCCGGGCGCCTTCTTCCAGCGTGTGCTGGACGGTTACCGCCTGAACGAACTGGGCGCCTGCACCACCTCTATCATCGCCGCGTTCGACCTGGAGGCCGAGTTGGTCGAGATCTTTACGGCCAAGGCCGCGGTCGGCCAGAACATGCACTCGGATTACTGCCGCGTCGCCGGCCGTTCGATCAACGACTGGCTGGGCGAACCCAGGAAAATCCCGGAATTCATGGCGGCGATGGAAAACGCCGGCTGGATCAAGCGCGGTGAAGACGCCGAAAACAGCCGCTTCTGGCGCCTGATCCAGGGCGAGCGCGCCGAAATGTTCGGCGTGTTCTCCAGCTACGAGCAGCAAGTGCTGCGCGACTGGATCCAGACCCCGCGCGAAGCGAACGCCAGCCAGCGCACCACGCGCGTGCTGAGCCACCGCGCGCGCCAGCGCACGCTCGAGACCTTGAACCAGCACGCCGGCCGCGGCAGCCACCCTGAACGCAGCCTGATCCGCCGTCATGCCAGCGGCAGCGTGCATGGCGATGCCGAGCTGCGCGAGCTGGAAGAGAAGGTCGCCGGCGCGGCGGGAAAAAGCGAAGCGATGGCGATGCTGGGCAAGCTGATGACGCCTTCGCTGCATCATACGGCGATCGGCCTGATGGCGACCCGTCTGTATTCGCAACTGCTCGACGCATAGATTTATCGGTAACACCGCAGTAAAAGGCAGCGGCGCGGGAGGCTTTCCTTCCGCGCCGCTGTGCGCATAGCCTCACGATCAAGGACTTACACGTGCAAATTCTCGAACAACGATTCCTGCGTGGCCCGAACATCCATGCCGATACCCCCTGCCTGCTTTCCGTACTCGACCTCGGCGATCTGTACGGCGTGTCGACCCGCGAGCTCCCGCAATTCAACGAAGCGCTGTTGAATCTGCTGCCTTCGCTGGCCGATTACCTGGTGCCGACCGGCCAGCCCGGCGGCTTCGCCCAGCGCCTGCGCGAGGGTACTTACCTGGCGCGCGTGATCGAACACGTGACCCTGGGCCTGCAATGCCTGGCCGGCGCGCCCGCCAGCTTCGGCCGCACGCGCCCGGTGGCCGGCACGCCGGGCCAGTACCGCATCGTCTGCGCCTACCAGATCGAAAAGGTGGCGCAGCCGGCCTTCCAGCTGGCCGTGGAAATCGTCGATGCGCTGGCGCATGGCCACAGCTTCGAGGGCCTGGCGGAGCGCCTCGAAGAACTGCGCGAACTGGCCGAGCACTATGCGATCGGTACCAGCACCGCGGCGGTGCTGGCGGCAGCCCAGGAACGCGGCATCCCGGTCCAGCGCATCACGGAGGACGCCAACCTGTTCCAGCTGGGCTGGGGTGTGAAGCAGAAGCGCATCCAGGCCACCATCACCGGCGAAACCAGCAACATCGCGGTGCGCATCGCCAGCGACAAGCAGCTGACCAAGACCCTGCTGCTGGAAGCCGGCGTGCCGGTGCCGGAAGGCGAAACGGTCACGAGCATCGAGGATGCGCTGCGCGTGGCGCGCAAACTGAAGGTGCCGGTCACCGTCAAGCCGCTCGACGCCAACCAGGGCAAGGGCGTCACCGTCGACTGCCGCACACCCGAGGAAGTCGAGCAGGCCTATGCCTTCGCCCGCAAGCACGGCCGCAAGATCATCGTCGAGCGCCATGTCCAGGGCCGCGACTACCGCGTGTTCGTGGCCGCCGGCCGGGTCGCCGCGGCGTCCTGCCGCCGTCCGGCCCACGTCGTCGGCGACGGCCGCCACAGCATCCGCGAACTGGTCGCGATCGAGAATCGCAACCCGGCGCGCGGCGAAGGCCACACCAACATCCTGACCCAGATCGCGCTCGACGCCCACGCCGAAGACATCCTGCGCAAGCAGGGCTACGCGCCGGATTCGGTGCCGGCCGAAGGCACCACGGTCGAACTGCGCGGCAACGCCAACCTGTCGACCGGCGGCACCGCCGAAGACGTGACCGACCTGCTGCCGGAGACCACGCGCCAGATCTGCGTGCGCGCGGCCGCCAAGATCGGCCTCGACGTGGCCGGCATCGACATCGTCTGCCGCGACATCAGCCTGCCGCTGGCCAGCCAGGGCGGCGCCGTGATCGAGGTGAACGCGGCGCCCGGCATCCGCATGCACCAGTACCCGAGCAAGGGCGAAACGCGCGACGCCGGCGACGCCATCGTCGAGGGCCTGCTGGGCAACTCGGACGGCCGCATCCCGATCATCGCCTGCACCGGAACCAACGGCAAGACCACGACCACGCTGCTGATGGCGCATACCGTGCGCCTGGCCGGCCGCGTGACCGGTGCCACCACGACGCACGGCGTCTACGTCGACGGCAAGCAGATCACCAAGGGCGACTGCACCGGCTACTGGTCGGCGCGCACTGTGCTGGCCTCACCGGACGTGGAGGTGGCGGTGCTGGAAACGGCGCGCGGCGGCATCCTCAAGCGCGGCCTGGCCTTCGACCGCTGCGACGTCGGCATCTGCCTGAACGTGTCGCCCGACCACCTGGGCCTTGACGGCATCGAGACCATCGAAGACCTGGCGCAGGTGAAAGCCGTGGTGCCGTTGTCGGCCAGCCGCGCCGCGGTGCTGAACGCCGAAGATCCGCTGTGCGTCGCGATGGCGCGCCGCGTGCGTCCGGACGTCGAACTGGTCTACTTCAGCATGAATGCGGAGGAGCCCGTGCTGCTGCGCCACCTGGAAGAGGGCGGCCGTGCCGCCTACCTGCAGGACAACGCGCTGGTACTCGCCGACGGCAACGTGCACCAGGAGCTGCTGCGCGTGGAAAGCATGCCGATTTCGATGGGCGGCCGGGCGCGCTTCAACATCGCCAACGGCCTGGCAGCAAGCGCGGCGCTGATGGCGGCCGGCTTCTCGAACCTGCAGATCGCCACCGGCCTGTCGACGTTCGTCAGCGACGGCAAGACCAACCCGCTGCGAACCAATGTCTTCGAGGTGCGCGGCGTGACGGTGATCGTCGATTACGCGCACAACCCGGCCGCCTACAAGGCCCTGGCCGAGATGGCGCGCTCGCTGCTGCCGGGCCAGCTGGTCGGAATCGTGACGGCGCCCGGCGACCGCCGCGACGAAGACCTGGTCGAAGTGGGGCGCGTGTGCGCTTCGCGCTTCGATGAACTGGTGGTGTACGAATCCTCGAGCCGCGGCCGCGCCTACGGCGGCGCGGTCGACCTGATCGTGCAGGGCGCGGAAGAGGTGGTCGGCAAGACCGATACCCTGCACCGCGAGCTGGATGTAGGGGAGGCGATCCGTCTCGGCCTGTCGCTGTGCGAGCGCGGGGACGTGCTGGTGTTTGCCTGCGGGTCTTCGCTGCAGGTGTTCGTCGATGCGATCCGGGAGATGGATCCGGAGAGTGCGGAGCGGATTGCGGCGCAGGCGGGGTGATGCTCGGCGCCTCGAAAAGAAAACGGGCCTGTGCGGCCCGTTTTTTTGTTGGCAGCTGAAGCTTAGGGACGGCGGCGACGTACGCCGGTGGCCAGCACGCCGAAGCCAGCCAGCATCAGCGCGATGGTCGACGGTTCCGGCACGTCCGCGCCGAACTCCTGGGCCGTGTAGCTCGCGCCAACCTTGCGCAGGTCTTCGTCGCTGATGCCGAACACGTAGAACTTGTTGTCGCCGCCGGTGGCGCGCACGAAGTCGTTGTCGTTGGCGACGTAGAGCGTGTGCAGGAGCACGCCGTTGTCGATCACGTCCTCGCCGAAGGCCAGGCCTTCGATCTTGGCCGGCACATCCTTCGGCGCGATGCCGTTGGCGCCCAGCAGCGCGACTACGTCGAGTACCAGAGTCTTCGAGACCGCTTTCGAAGAGAGGTCGCCGCTCAACGCAGTCACGTCCTGCGCGCCCGCGAGGTCGATTTTGAAGACCCGCTTGACGGCGGCCTTGGAGCCGTCACCCAGGCCCTTGCCGTCGCGCTCGTCGACGAGGAACTGGTGGTCGTTCAGCGCCACGATCTCGCTGACGCCGGAGCCGCTGGTCAGCATGTAGGCGTATTCGTGGGTGGCACCGGTGGCGATGTCGATGGTGACGATGCGAACGTTCTTGGCGGCGTCCTGTTCCAGCGGCGCCTGCATGATGCCGACCAGGGTCTTGCCGTCCGGCGTGATCGCCAGGCCTTCCATGCCCTTGTTCGCGACGCGGCCGACGGTATTGCCGCTGATTTCGACGTCGCCTTGTGCGCTCAGGTTCTTGACGGCCAGGTTGGCGGGCAGGGCGTAGGAGCGGATGCGCTGGCCGGTCGCGCGGTCGATCTGGTAGACATACGGTCCGTATTCGTCCGACACGAAGATCGATTTGCCGTCCTTCGAGACGCGCACGCCTTCCGGGTCGAGGCGCGCGTTGTCCGGATTGGTCGAGGACTTGCTCGGGTCGAAATTGTCCGAACGGCCCAAGAAGTAATAGCGGCCATCGGCATTCAGTGCCGGGGCCGCGCCGGCTGCGTAGGCGAGCGGCGTTTCGCTGAACATCAGCGTGGTGGCGGTGAGGGTCGGCGTGAGGGTCCAGCCGAGGCCTGAGCCGCTGTTGTTCTTCACCAGGCCAAGGTTGAGGGTCTGGAAGCGCGGGATGTAGGAGGTCGTGTCGTCGAGCGCGGCGTTCCAGTTGGTCGCATTCGGCCCGCGGTCCGGCGTGGCGATGAAGGTCGAGCCGCCGGCCCATGCCAGGCCCGAACCGAGGCCGCCGAGCAGGTTGCTCGGAGCGCCGTTTTCTAGCGCGCCGGCGGTGGCGCCGGAGAGGTCGCCGCGGTTGGCGTCGAGGGTGCCGATTGCCAGCAGGACCGGCGCTGCGAACACGGGTGCCGTTGCGCACATCGCCGCGAGCAGCGCGATGGAAAGCTTGGATTTCTTCATTATCGTCGACTCATCTGGTTAAGAATTCGTCAACTTTAGTGATGAAAAGTTACTGGAGCATGACCAGGAGCCCCCTGCCTCTACAGCGTATTGCCAAAACTGCATGTGCCTGCAGGCCGCCAAACTTGTTACATGGGGTCAGGAGCATGATACAAATCGGCCACAGAGGTTGGATTTTTCTTGCTGGCAACGCGCGTTGCACTACAATGCGGGTGACTGCGTAATTACGAACCCGACAGACCTGCCCTTGTAGGGTATGCATGCAAGGTGACCGAAAACCTTGCCGACCAAATTAATGATGCGTTAAGCGCCATATTTATGAAACGCCCTGACATCCCGCCGAACGAGGCCGAGCGCTTGCATGCGCTTCGAGCATTGCAAATTCTGGACAGCTCCCACGAAGAGAGGTTCGACCGTGTTACGCGACTCGCCAGGCGATTATTCGGCGTTCCAATTTCCCTGGTTAGCTTGATCGATGAAGATCGACAGTGGTTCAAGTCCGCCCAGGGACTGGATGTAGCCGAAACATCGCGAGAGGTGTCCTTCTGTGGCCACGCAATCAATCAGGCCGGCTTATTCATCGTTCCAAACGTGCTGAATGACGAAAGGTTCCACGATAATCCACTGGTTACCGACGCACCGCATATCAGGTTTTATGCCGGGTATGTATTGAAGCTGAGACAAGGCATCAACATTGGAACCTTGTGCCTGATCGATTCGAAGCCGCGGGACATGGATGAAGAGGACCGACAGCTTCTCCAGGACCTGGGCGAAATGATCGAACAGGAAATCAAGTCGATCCAGTTGGCGACTCTGGATGAGCTGACGATGATCTCCAACCGCAGAGGGTTCATGACCCTGGTCGATCACAGTCTGAAAGTGTGCCGCAGGAACAAGCTGCCAATATCGATCGTCTTATTCGATCTGAACAAGTTTAAAGCGATTAACGACGCTTACGGTCATCACGAGGGTGACTTCGCCCTTGTCTCGTTCGCGCAAGTCATGCTGGAGTCGTTTCGCGACTGCGACGTCGTTGCGCGCCTGGGGGGCGACGAGTTTGTGGTCATGCTGCTGGATTCGGACGAGGAAAGAATTGGCACCGTTCTCGAGAGGTTCAGGATCGCGGCTGCGAATGCAAACCAAAAATTCGATAAACCTTATCAAATCGAATACAGTGTCGGCGTTGCACACTTCAAGCACGACACGGACGAACCCATCGAAAAGATGATTCAGGCTGCAGACAATGCCATGTTTGCAGACAAAAAAGAACAGGAAAGCCGTACAGGCCGTTGATCGGCCGAGTAGAAGGTCTGCGTTCGGCCCGTTAACTGGTCAATTCTGCACGGCTGCCTGACCGGCAAAGTCTTCTTGTCTTTCCGATGGTCGCTGCAGCAGGCGCCCAAAAAAAGCAGCGTGCTCTATACACGCTGCCCTTGCAATAATCCTTCACCAAGCCACGCCTGATGAAAGATCCTGTCACAACACCGAAGCTGCCGCCTCCGTCTCGATCCGCTTCGCCACCTCCGGCGAGTTCGGCCGGATCGCTTCCAGCAGCTCGCTGATGTCCGAGCCGCAGCCGAACAGCAGCACGTCACCCTTCTCGCAGCGCGCCAGGCCGGCGCGGATCGCCTCGTGCACGTCCAGTTCGACGCGCAGGTGGTCTTCCTCGAACTTGGCCAGGCGGATGCCCTCGACCAGCTTCGCGGCCACCGAACCAGCAGCACGGCCGCGGTTCTCGGACTCGTAGACCACCAGCTCGTCGAAGCCGGCGGCGCAGGTGGCGCCGATGTCGACCAGATCGGCATCGCGGCGGTCGCCTGGGGCAGCTACCACACCAACCAATCGGCCCGGTGACATTGCGCGGGCGGTTTCGGCCAGCGCGGCGTAAGCGGCGCTGTTGTGGGCGTAATCGACGATCACGGTCACGCCATCCACGTCGAACAGGTTCGAGCGCAGCGGGTTGTTCTTCCAGTCGGAGACGAAGCTGCGCAGGCCGTCCTCGATCTCGGCGTTGCCGAAGCCGCTGGCGACCAGTGCCGCAGCGGCGGCCAGGCTGTTGGCGATGTTGTAGCGCGCCGCGCCCTTGAGCGTGACCGGGAGCTGGCGCACGTCGGCGATGGCTTCGTGGCGGGTGCCGTCGGCCAGCACGATGGCGTTGTCCTCGAAGTAGACCGCGCGGCCGCCGTTCTCGATGTGGCGCAGCAGGACCGGGTTGTCGGCGTCCAGCGAGAAGTAAAGCACCTCGATGCCGTCGGCCAGATCGGACGCCATCGCCACGCAATGGTCGTCCTCGGCGTTCAGCACCACCGCACGCGAGGCGCGCTGGGCGACCACGGCTTTCACTTTGGCCAGCTCCTCGACGGTGTCGACGCCGTCCAGGCCCAGGTGGTCGGCCGAGACGTTCAGCACCACCGACACGTCGCAGCGGTCGTAGGCCAGGCCGCGCTTGAGGATGCCGCCGCGCGCCGTTTCCAGCACAGCGAAGTCGACGTCCGGCGAGGTCAGCACGCTGCGCGCCGAGCGGTAGCCGGTGCAGTCGCCCTTGGCGATCTGCTGGCCGTCGACGAACACGCCTTCGGTGGTGGTGACGCCGGTGCGCAGGCCGGCCATGCGCGCGGCGTGCGCGATCAGCAGGGTGGTCGTGGTCTTGCCGTTGGTGCCGGTCACGCCGATCACCGGGATGCGGCCGTCGTCCTCGCCGAACAGGGCCTCGACGATGGCGGCGCCGGCGTCGCGCGGGGTGCCGCGGCTCGGGTACTGGTGCATGCGGATACCGGGCGCCGCGTTGACTTCGATGATGCCGCCGCGCTGCTCGCGCAGCGGTTGGGCGATGTCCTGGCAGACGATGTCGATGCCGGCCACGTCCAGGCCGATGGTGCGGGCGGCGCGGATGCAGATCTCGCGGGTTTCTTCCGGCAGCAGGTCGGTCACGTCCTCGGCGGTGCCGCCGGTGGACAGGTTGGCGTTGCCGCGCAGGTCGACCGATTCGCCTTCGGGCGGCACGGAATCGACGGTGTAGCCGGCCTTGGCCAGCACCTGCTCGGCGATGGCGTCGAGCGGGATCTTGGTCAGGATGTTCGTGTGGCCGTCGCCGCGCGCCGGGTTGCGGTTCTCGATTTCCACCAGCTCGCGGATGCTGTGCACGCCGTCGCCGGTCAGGTGCGGCGGACGGCGCCAGGAGGCGGCGGCGATCTTCTTGCCGGTGACCAGCACGCGGTAGTCGCGGCCGCGCAGATATTCCTCGACGATGATGTGGCGGCCGTACTTGCGCGCGAATTCGAAGGCGCGTTCGACTTCTTCCGGCGTCGAGCAGGTCGTGGTCACGCCCTTGCCCTGGTTGGCGTCGAGCGGCTTGATCGTCACCGTGCCGATCCGGCGTGCCACGCGCTGGGCCGCTGCGAGCGTGGTGACGGTCTCACCGGCCGGGACCGGGCAGCCGGCCTGGTCGAGCAGGGTCTTGGTCAGCTGCTTGTCGCTGGCGATGCCGACCGCGATGTTGTTGGTGGCGCCGGTTATGGTCGCCTGCAGACGCTTCTGCCTGGCGCCCCAGCCGAGCTGGAACAGGTTGGCGGTGTCCGTCAGGCGCAGGCTCGGGATGCCGCGCTTGTGGGCGGCGTTGATGACGGCGCCGGTACTGGTGCCGATCGCGTAGTCCTGGGCGGTTTCCTTCAGTTCTGCCAGTGCTGCTTCGAGGTCGTAGGCTTCTTGGGCGGCGGCGGCCCCGATCAGTTCGCGGGCGGTGCGCAGGGCGGCGCCGGCCACCTGTTCGATGGCGTAGCCGCAGACCACGCGCAGCTGCTCCGGCTTGCCGGCCACGGCGGCGCTCAGGCTGAAGCTGCCGGCAGCGCCGGCCAGGCGCTGCAGTTCCATCGTGACGGGTTCGAGTGCTTCGATGGGCGAGCTGCAGTCCGAGAGACGTGCTGCCGCTTCGGGCGCCATGCCCGGCAGCTGTTCCAGCAGGCGTGCGCCGAGGCCGGCGATGGTGGCGTGTTCGCTGTCGGCCACGGCCATCAGGCAGGGGATGGCGGCGTAGAAGTTCGGGCCGCGCAGGAAGCGTTGTTCTGTGATTCTCATGAAATCGGGTTCCGTTTCGTTACGTTTTCCAAAAATTCGAGCAGTGGCTGCGGGATGCGGCGTTCTTCGTCCGCGCCTTCCCTCGGCAGCCGGTACTTGCTGCCGCTGGGGAGCAGGTGCAGGCGGACGTCGATCAGTTCCGGCGTCTCGTTATCCTTGATCTCGGCGATGTTGGTGCTCATGTTGCGGCCGTCGACGATGGTGACGGCGCCTTCGCCCAGCACTTCGATGCCGACGCCGCGTTCGATCACCAGCGCGGTGTCCTCGTCGATGCCGATGCCCTGCAAATACGGGTTCTGCGCCACCACGGACAGCAGGCGCGACAGGCGCTGGCGCTCCGAGAAATGCTGGTCGATGACGACCTTGTGCAGGAAGCCGAGGCCGGCGCCGAGGCTGACCGAGCCTTTTTCGGGATGCAGTTCGACGCGCCCGGTGGCCAGCATGTGGCCCGACATGGCGGAAGCGCCGGCGCTGGTGCCGCCGATGCAGGCGCCGCGCAGTTTGAGCGCTTCGTGCATCCGCGTGTCGAGTGCGGTGCCGCCGATGATCGCGAGCAGGCGCTTCTGGTCGCCGCCGGTCATGAAGATGCCGGTGGCGTCGCCGATGTCGCGGATGTGCTGTTCGTCGTTGGCATCCTGGCGGCTCTGCAGGTGCAGGTGCAGGCGGTTGCTCACGCCGAGTTCGCCGAATGCCTTGTCGTACATTTCCCACATCTGGTCGGCGACCGTGCTGGCGGCCGAGATCACGACGATCTTCGCGTCCGCGCCGCCGGACAGTTCGACGAAGCGGCTGAGGATCTGCATGTCGTGCTTGCGGTCTTCGTGACCGCCGATGATCACGAGGTGGCCATGGCTTTCGCGCACCTGGCGGTCCTGCTCTTGCTGCTCTTGCGTTTGTTCGCGTGGTGTCATGGGTATCAGCTTAGGGTTGAATGATCTTTGCCTGCGGCATCGGACGGTTGCTCCAGGAACCTGCTTCGGTGCGGCTGACCGCGATCAGGCCGACCGGGACGTCGTCGTCGAACAGGGCGATGCCGCGTTTGAGCGCCTGCTCGAGCGGCATGCCGTCCTCGATCCAGGTGTAGACGCGGTGCGCCAGCAGGTGACGCACGATGTGTTCGCCGATACCGGTGGCAGCCACGGCGCCGTGTTTGCCGGCGTAGAAGCCGCTGCCGATGATGGGCGTGTCGCCGACGCGGCCCAGCAGCGAAGGCGCCGAGCCGCCTGTGGAGGCGGCCACGCCGAAGTGGCCGTCCGGTGCGCGCACGACGGCGCCGACCGTGTCGCAGGCGGCGCCGGCAGGCAGGTCAGGCGCGCTGCCGTAGTTCCAGAAACGCAGGAAGGCCTGGTTGTCGACGCCCGGCCTAGCCTGCTTCGAACTCGCCAGCGCTTCGCGGACCTTGCGGTGCTGTTCGCGCTGGTGCTCGGAGATCTTGTCCCAGGTCGGCTGGCGGATCGCGGCGGCGAAACGGTTCGCGCCGTCGCCGGCCAGGAACCAGTGCGGCGTGTCGGCCACGGCACGCGCCAGCAGCACGGGATTTTCGATGCCCTGCACGCAGGCGACGGCGCCGAGACGGCCGCGGGTATCCATGACCGAGGCATCCATTTCGACGGTGGCGCCGTCCAGGCACAGGACCGAACCGCGGCCGGCATTGAAACGGCCGTCGTCTTCGAGGACGGTGACGGCGGCGATGGCAGCTTCGAGCGCATCGCCGCTGATGCCGATTTCCTCCACGGCTCGACGCGCGGCTTGCTCGCAGCCGTCGCTGTATTTGGCGGGACTGCCGACGCCGCCGTGGACGACGATCGCAAGATCTCCTTGGGTTGTTGCCATTTTTCTTCTCCAAAACGATGCAATGCCGCGCAGACCTTCTGGCGCGGCATTTGTATTTCCACATTATGCAAAACATGTAGAAATTGAAACATCGGTACCCTAGCCGTGTGAATGTCGGACGGCGCTTACACGGCTCAGTAGAGAGAGAATTAGTGGAGGGAGATCTGCCGCAGAGCGTGGCGCAGTTCGCGCGCCACCTGGCGGCGCTGGGCTTCGTTGACGAAGCGGCCGATCTCGACCCGCACGCCGCGCGATTCCAGCGTGATCAGAGCACGCCGCGCATGCCGGTAGCCGGCGGCTTCCGGTCCGGTCAGGACGCGTAAGCCCAGCGGATCGAGGCGCGCCAGGCTGCGCCGGTCTGCCTGCACGCATTCGACCAGCAGGCAATCGCTGGAGAGCACGATGCGCTCGCGGTCCAGTGCGTGACGGGCATACAGCAGCAGCGCCAGGCCCACGCAGCTGATTTCCAGCAGCGAAAAGGCCAGCACCATCCAGACGCCCTGCAGAAAGAAGGCGAGGGCGATGCTCAGCGAAAAGGCGCACAGCAAAGCGTAGGCGCGCGCGACCTGGCGCGGCGTCATCGAGCAGTTGCGCTGCAATGTGCACTCGTAGAGCATGCTTGTCGGTTTGACCTTTTTTCACACTATAAGCCTGCGCCGGGCGCGCACGATTGCTGCCTGTGACAGCCTGGCGACAACGGCCGGGCTGGCCGGGCAAGCCCGACTCTGGTAACATCTCGCCCCTTCACCTTTTCCTCTTCACTGGTCAGGCATCCATGGCGAACGCTTGCGGCGTCGATTTCGGCACCTCCAATTCCACCGTCGGCTGGGTTCGTCCCGGCCACACCAGCCTGCTGGCCCTCGAGGACGGCAAGCCGACCCTGCCGTCGGTCGTGTTCTTCAACGCCGACGACGAGCAGGTGCGCTACGGCCGCGCCGCGCTGGCGGACTATCTGGAGGGCTACGAAGGGCGCCTGATGCGCTCGCTGAAAAGCCTGCTCGGCACCAGCCTGATGGACGGCCAGACCGAAGTCGCCGGCCGCGCGCTGCCGTTCCGCCAGCTGCTGTCCCACTTCATCGGCGAACTGCGTCGCCGCGCCCAGCAGCAGGCCGGGCGCGAGTTCACCAGCGCCGTGTTCGGCCGCCCGGTGTATTTCATCGATGACGACCCGGTTGCGGACCGCCTCGCCGAAGACACCCTGGCCGAGATCGCGCGCGCCGCGGGCTTCAAGGAGATCGGCTTCCAGTACGAGCCGATCGCCGCCGCCTTCGACTACGAATCCCGCATCGAGAAGGAAGAACTGGTGCTGATCGCCGACATTGGCGGCGGTACGTCGGACTTTTCGCTGGTGCGTCTCGGCCCCGACCGCACCCAGCGCGTCGAGCGGCGCGAGGACATCCTCGCCACCGGCGGCGTGCACATCGGCGGCACCGACTTCGACAAATACCTGAGCCTGAACTCTGTGATGCCGCTGCTGGGCTACGGCAGCACGCTGGTGTCGGGCGCGCCGGTGCCGTCGAGCTACTATTTCAACCTGGCAACCTGGCATACGATCAATCAGGCCTACACCCGCAAGAACGTGGCGCAGCTGGAAGATCTGGCGCGCGACGCCGCCGAGCCGGCCAAGCTGTCGCGCTTGCGCAACTTGATCGACGAGCGCGCGGGTCACTGGCTGGCGATGCGTGTCGAGGAAGCCAAGATCTGCCTGTCCGGTACGCCGCTGGTCGAGCTGGATCTGGACCGCCTGTCGCCGCCGCAGCGTCTGCAGGTGGAGCGCGCCGTGTTCGAAACCGCGATCGCGGGCCTGGTCGACCAGGTCGGCGCCACGGTGCAACGCCTGCTGGGCGAGGCCGGGGTGGCGGCGGAGAAGGTCGATACCGTGTTCTTTACCGGCGGCTCCAGTGGCGTCGCGGCGCTGCGCGAGCGTATTGCCGCGATTGTCCCGCAGGCGCGCCGCGTCGAGGGCGACCTGTTCGGCAGCATCGGCGCCGGTCTGGCCATCGACGCTTCCCGCAAGTTCGGATAAGCGAGCCCAACGAATCCCGCATGGCGGCGTTGCATCGGCTCGCCGTACTAGCGTACTGTCTTCGCCGATGCGCCTTGCCCTGCGGGCCCGTTGTGCTCGCTTTTTAAGAAAGCAGACCATGTTTGAACGCCCGATCGTCATGCTCGACTTCGAGACCACTGGTCTGTCGCCGGAGTCCGGCGACCGCATCACCGAAGTGGCTGCGCTGCGCATTGCCGGCGGCGAGATCGTCGAGCGCTATGTCTCGCTGGTCAATTGTGGCGTGCGCATTCCGCCCTTCATCACCTCGCTGACCGGCATCACCCAGAAGATGGTCGATACCGCGCCGCTGGCCGAGGACGTGGTGCCGGAGCTGATCGAATTCATCGGCAGCGACACCCTGGCCGCGCACAACGCCAGCTTCGACGAGAAGTTCCTGAAAGCCGAGGGCGCGCGCCTGGGCCATGCCTGCCGCCACGCCGGCCTCGTGTGTTCGGTCAAGCTGTCGCGCCGCGTGCTGCCGGGTTTGCCCAGCTACAAGCTTGGCGAACTGGCGCGCTCGCTGGGGATCATCTTCCGCGGTACCGCCCACCGCGCCGAGGCCGACGCCGAGGTCGCCGCGCATCTGCTGCTGCACATCGGCCGGCATCTGGGCTCGTCTTACGGGCTTGGACAGGTGGCGCCGGAGCTGCTGGTCGAGATCAACCGGCTGGCGGCGGCGAAGGTGCATGGCTATATCGGCGATTACGCTTCCAAAAAGCGCGCGTAGCCCGAGCGCTTGATCCGCAGTTTGTCGCCTCTCAACGGTCGTCGCGGCTGACACGCTGCATTTCCGCGACATTTGCGCTGGATCCGCCTGCCGGTGACTTTTCGCGGACTTTTTTTCCGCGCTGAAGGGTTGCCCGTCTGCCGCAGATCAAACCCGTCGGATTCCTCCTAGTTAAACTTTTGGCAATTCTCGCGCTACCGCAATTCAGCGGTTCCGCCGATTTTTTGTCCGATTTTTCCTGGAGCGAGCATGCAGCACTCTGACGTGTCCCCGGAGAATTCCGTGCTGGCCTGGTTCGCCCGCGCGGCCCGGCGTGGCGATCCTTATGCCCAGTTCAACCTGGGACTCATTTACAAGAACGGCCACGGCGTGGCGCGCGACGATGCCCAGGCCTTCGAATGGCTGCGCCGGGCGGCCGAGCGCGGCCTGGCGTTCGCCCAGAACCACCTCGGCACCATGTACGCCCAGGGACGCGGCGTGGCGCCTTCCGATTCGCAGGCGGTGGGCTGGTTCGCGCTGGCGGCGGAGCAGGGCGATCCTTCGGCCCAGCAGAACCTGGGCGACATGCTGCGCGGCGGGCGGGGCGTGGCGCGCAGCCCCGAGCAGGCGCTGGACTGGTACCAGCGCGCGGCCAGCCAGAATCTGCCCAGCGCCCAGCACCTGCTCGGCGAATGCTATCTGCGCGGCGAGGGCGCGCCGGTCAACTACCCGCTGGCGGCGGCCTGGCTGCGCAAGGCGGCGCTGAGCAAGTACGCGCCGGCCGAAGTCGCACTGGGCCTGATGCTGCGCCGCGGCCAGGGCATGGCCGCGAACGAGCTCGAAGCCGCCTACTGGTTCCGGCGCGCGGCCGGCCGCGGCGACCCGGCGGCCCAGCGCCTGCTCGGGCTGTGCTATCTCGAAGGCGTGGGCGTGCCGCGCGACGCCAAGGCGGCGCTGCCCTGGCTGCACCGCGCGGCCGGGCAGGGCGATGCCGAAGCCCAGTTCAGCCTGGCGCTGTTGCTGGCCAGCGGCCGCGGCGGCTTGCGCGACGAGACCGAGGCCTTGACCCTGACCACGCGCGCCGCCAAGCAGGGCCATGTGCTGGCCCAGTACAATCTCGGCAACATGTACGCGCACGGACGCGGCGTGGCGGCCGACGTGCGCCAGGCCTTCTACTGGTACCGCCAGGCCGCCAGCCAGGGTGCCGCGAATGCCCAGTTCACGCTGGGCGTGATGTACGCCAACGGCCAGGGCGTCCACCGCGACGAGGCCCAGGCCGTCGACTGGTACCGCCGCGCAGCCGAGCAGGGCGATGCCAGCGCCCAGAACAACCTCGGCGTGATGTACGCCACCGGCCAGGGTGTGGCCCAGGACGATGCGGAAGCGGTGCGCTGGTACGGCCTGGCCGCCGAGCAGGGCCATGCGCTGGCCCAGTACAACCTGGGCGGCATGTACAACAGCGGCCGCGGGGTGCCGCGCGACAGCGTGCGCTCGTACATGTGGATGCTGCTGGCGGCCGATGCCGGCGACGAAGCCGCCAGCGCCAACAAGGCCATCGTCGCGCGCCGCCTCTCGGCCCGCGAGATCGAGGACGCGCAGGATCTCAGCCGCCAGTGGCGGGCGAAAGGGCGTATCGACGTGCAGCTGTAAGGATATTTGTCGGTGGAGCAAATCGCGCTATCATGCCCAACGGCATAAGCCACTTCCTCCACCGACAGAGAATAACAAGCATGCACATGAGACCCGCCACCCTCGCCGCCGCCGTCGCGGCCGCTTTCCTCGGCTTTGGCAGCGCTGCCGCGATCGCCGGAACACCGGCGGCACCGACTTGCAGCGGCACCCCGCTGAGCTACCCGGTCGCGAAAAAGGTCGACCAGACCGACGATTACCACGGCACAAAGGTCGCCGATCCCTACCGCTGGTTGGAAGATGCGAACAGCGGCGACACCAAAGCCTGGGTCGACGCCGAGAACAAGGTGACCCAGGACTGGCTGGCGCAGATCCCGCAGCGCGAAGCGATCCGCCAGCGCCTGACCCAGCTCTGGAACTACGAGCGGTACAGCGTGCCCTACAAGGAAGGCGGCCGCTACTTCTTCAGTCGCAACGACGGCCTGCAGAACCAATCCGTGCTGTACACCATGAAGTCGCTGTCCGACACGCCGCGCATGCTTCTCGACCCGAACACTCTGGCGGCCGACGGTACCGTGGCCCTGGCCGGCATGGCGGTGAGCCCGGACGGCAAGCTGCTGGCCTATTCGACCGCGGCCTCGGGCTCGGACTGGAACGAGATCCGCGTGCGCGACGTCGACACCGGCAAGGATCTGGAAGACCACATCCAGTGGGTCAAGTTCTCCAGCACCGCCTGGACCAAGGATGGCAAGGGCTTCTTCTACAGCCGCTACGACGCGCCGAAGGAAGCGACCAAGCTGGCCGACGTCAACTACTTCCAGAAGCTGTACTTCCACAAGCTGGGCACGCCGCAAAGCGCCGACGTTCTGGTCTACGACCGTCCGGACGAGAAGGAATGGGGCTTCCACGCCCAGACCACCGACGACGGCCGCTACCTGCTGATCCAGGCTACCAAGGGCACGGCGCGCAAGTACCGCGTGTTCTACAAGGACCTGAGCAAGGCCGATAGCAAGGTCGTGCCGCTGATCGACAACTTCGACGCCGGCTACGACTTCATCGACAATGTCGGCAGCGTGTTCTACTTCAGCACCGACCGCAACGCGCCGCGCCAGCGCATCGTCGCCATCGACGTGACCAAGCCGCAGGAAAGCAACTGGAAGACCATCGTGCCGGAAAGCCAGCAGACGCTGCAGTCGGCCCACATGATCGACAACCAGATCGTCGCCGAGTACCTGGCCGACGCGCGCAGCGTGGTCAAGGTCGTCGACCTGAAGGGCAAGCCGGTGCGCGAGATCAAGCTGCCGGGCATCGGCTCGGTGTCGGGCTTCGGCGGCAAGCGCGGCGAGAGCGAGACCTTCTTCTCCTTCACAGGCTTCACCACCCCGACCACCATCTACCGCCTCGACATGAAGAGCGGCGCCTCGACCGTGTTCCGCCAGCCGAAAGTGGCCTTCAATCCGGCCGACTACGAGACCCGCCAGCAGTTCACCACCAGCAAAGATGGGACGAAGGTGCCGATGTTCATCGTCTCGAAGAAGGGCATCAAGCTCGACGGCAGCAATCCCACCTATTTGTACGGTTACGGCGGCTTCAACATCTCGATGACCCCGGGCTTCTCGCCGGCCAACCTGGCCTGGATGGAAATGGGCGGCGTCTACGTGGTCGCCAACCTGCGCGGCGGCGGCGAATACGGCGAAGCCTGGCACGAAGCCGGCACCAAGCTGAAGAAGCAGAACGTGTTCGACGACTTCATCGGCGCGGCCGAATGGCTGGTCAATAACAAGGTGACCTCGCCATCGAAACTGGCGATTGGCGGCGGCTCCAACGGCGGCCTGCTGGTGGGCGCGGCGATGACCCAGCGTCCGGACCTGTTCGGCGCGGCGATCCCGCAGGTGGGCGTGATGGACATGCTGCGCTTCCACAAGTTCACTATCGGCTGGGCCTGGACCTCGGATTACGGCTCGTCGGAGAACGCGGACGAGTTCAAGGCCCTGGTCAAGTACTCGCCGCTGCACAATCTGAAGCCAGGCACCTGCTATCCTGCGACCATGATCACCACCGCCGACCATGACGACCGCGTGGTGCCGGCGCACAGCTTCAAGTTCGCTGCCACCGCCCAGGCTGCGCAGGCCGGCGGCAACCCGGTGATCATCCGCATCGACACCAAGGCCGGCCACGGCGCGGGCAAGCCGACTTCCAAGCAGATCGAGGAAGTGGCGGACCGCTGGGGCTTCCTGACCAAGGCGCTGAAGATGAACGAGGTCGCGGCACCCGTAGCGGCCGGAGCGTCAGAGTAATCGATAGGCCAGGGCACAGATTGCCACTCGGTCCTGTGCCCTGAGAGCGAGTCCGCGCCATGTGCTTATGTCAGATGGTTGAGCTTCGGCTTGATTAGGTTAATAGATTTTTGATGGCGAAATTTTACGAAATTCTTGGAACACATAATCCCGAACGGTGCGGCGATGTAATTTTCGTGCACGGTTTGGATGGAAACGCCACTTCCACGTGGCGTCATCAGGACAAGCCGGAGGCCTTTTGGCCGCAGTGGCTGGGGGAAGACCTTCCGCAAGTGGGTGTCTGGTCGCTTGAATACGACGCTGCATCGATTGCCTGGAAGGGCTCGGCAATGCCTCTGGCCGATCGTGCGACCAATGTCCTGGCATTGATGGAAGCGCATGGCTTGGGAAAGCGCCCGCTCGTGTTTGTCGCCCACAGTCTGGGCGGCCTGCTTGTGAAGCAGATGCTGCGACATGCGATGGAACTCGGGCAGGCTCAATGGCAAGGTATCGCAAGGCAGACCCGCGGGATCGTCTTTTTGGCGACGCCGCACTCTGGATCAAATATCGCCAACTGGCTGCAGTATTTGAGCATGGTTTTGCGGACCAATGCGACGATCCAGGACCTGAAGGCACATGATCCACAGTTGCGCCATCTTAACCTCTGGTTTCGAAATAATATCGGCCGGATGGACCTGAAATGCGACGTCTATTTTGAAACGCAGACGGTGGCAAAACTGCTGGTCGTGGATGAGTCGAGTGCGGATCCGGGTATTGCTGGTGTGATTCCTATCCCGGTTGATGGCAACCACATCGATATCTGCAAGCCGGCCTCGAAGCACAGTCTCACTTATATGAGGACCTTGAATCTTATAAAGGACCGCATTCCGTCTCGAGCCCCTGAAGAAAATGCCAACAGTGCGCCCCTGAAATACTTCTACTATATTTCGAAAAACAAGGTCGAGATGCTTGGTGCGCAGATATCGGGTAAAGGCCCCGAAGGCGCATCGCCACAACGGAATGAGGTCGGGACGGCTGCCGGTAAGCTCGTCAAGGACACGGAAGCGGTGATCGCCGGGCTTGCCGGCGCAGGTTTGCTGCCGGATTTGCACGCCGTCGATCAAATTTCGCCATCAAAATTCTATCGCGACACCGGCGAATGGCGAAGCGGACTGTTCGCCATGAACTGGATGGGGGATACGCCAACCGTTGTGTATGCGTTGTATCGATCTTTGAAAGACGCGTTGATATTGCTTGTGGGTTCGCCAAATAACATCCTTGGGGACAAGGTTGTCTCATCGGAGTATTTCGTACCAGGAAGCTCGGGTGCGCAGATAGATATCCTCGAGTATGTGGCCGAGATGTTCAAAGTGGATGAGCCAGTCGCCGTAACCGAAGGAAGAATTACGCGGTATGGCTACAGAGGCAAGATGCCCGAGCGCTCCAGTTCGCCGATCCTGAATCCATTTCGAGACGACGACACGCTTCACCGGCACGATAGGCCTCGGGGACCTCGCTTCATGCACGTCATCGATGAAGATGAGAAGGGTCTGTCGCTCGCGACTCTGTGCTTGTCACAACTCTCGCAGTTGCCGACAGCCCGGATGGACCTGGCCTTCCGGATCTTTTCCAGACATCCGATATCGATACCGAACGATCAGTACGATAGAGAATACTGGGCTCGCTTCCCGGAGCTGGAGATTGACAGGTACAAGGCCGTTTATCTTGGCTCGCCGATATACACGGCCCTCGATTGAGAAGAGTGCAGTGTCCCGGCGATGACTAAATTTCTCGGCATTATCATGGTCGCCGGCCTCGCCTTTTACGCGCTCGCCTGTCTCGGCCTGTTCCTGGGGCAGCGGTCGTTCATCTATTATCCGCCTCCCGCGGCCGCCTATCCGGCGCCCGTCACCACATCCCTTGCCGTTCCCGGCGCCGTGCTCAGGATCTCCGAACGGCCCCATGCCGGTCAACGCGCGCTCATCTATTTGGGCGGCAACGCGGAAGACGTGACAGCCAGCCTGCCGACCCTCGACAAAGCGTTTCCCGGGCATGCGCTCTACCTGCTCCATTACCGCGGGTATGCCGGCAGCACCGGAAAGCCGAGCGAACAGGCGCTGGTGGACGATGCCGTCCTGCTGTTCGACCGCGTCGCCGCAGCGCATTCCGAGGTAGCGGTGGTCGGCCGCAGCCTTGGCACCGGCGTGGCGGTGCAGCTTGCCAGCCGTCGCCCGGTCAGCAGGCTGGTGCTGGTCACGCCCTTCGACAGCATCGTCGACCTGGCCGCGCAGCAGTTCCCGGTCTTTCCCGTGCGCTGGCTGCTGAAGGACTGCTATGAATCCGGGCGCTACGCGGAGCAGCTCACAGTGCCGACCCTGGTGCTGGTGGCCGAAGGCGACGAGATCATTCCTGCGTGGAGCACCCAGCGCCTGCTGTCGCGCTTCGCACCGGGCGTCGCGAGGAGCAAGGTGATTCCCGAAGCGGGGCACAACACGATATCGGAGAGCCCGGCCTACGTGCCGGCCTTGCGCGGCTTTTAGGGCGCTCGGCCAAGACGTTCACGCCAAGGGTGTCGTCAGACGAACGATCTCGGCCCAGCCGTTGGTCTCGAAGATGGGACAGCTTTCGGCGGCGCGCACGGCGGCGTTGAAATCCTCGGCCTGGATGACGGAATAGCCGGAGACCGTGCTGGTGGCCGACTTGGGACCGAGCAGGCGGCTCTTCACTTCGACCGCCGCGTGGCTGAGGCTGCCACGGTCCAGCACAGCGCTGCCCAGGGAATCGAGCCAGCTCGCCCAAGGGCCGAGCTGCTGTTCCGCCTCTTCCGGCTCGCCGCCGGGAGACCCGTGGTACACGATCAGGAATCGCTCCATGCCGGCTCCTCCATATAGAGATGGAGGCCACCTTAGCAGAAACACCACGCGCGGCGCGCACCGCTGGGGTAAAGCGCTCAGGCGGCCAGGTCCGGCCGCGCGTCCAGCTGGCGCATCAGGGCGTCCAGCGCCATCGGGCGCGAGAACAGATAGCCCTGCATGCAGGGTCGGCCGTGGCCGGCCAGGAAAGCTGCCTGCTCGGCGGTCTCGATGCCTTCGGCCACCACGCGCAGCCCGAGGTGGCCCGCCATCGCCAGCACCGACTGCACGATGGCCGTGCCGTTCTGGTCGTGCGGCATGTCGCGCACCAGGCTCTTGTCGATTTTCAGTTCATACAGCGGCAGGCGCTTCAGATAAGACAGGTTCGAATAGCCGGTGCCGAAGTCGTCGATCGCAAAGCGAATGCCCATCTCGGACAATGCACGCATGCGGGCGACGGTCTGGTCGATGTCCTCGATCAGCAGGCCCTCCGTCACTTCGAAGATCAGCTGCTGCGGCGGCGCGCCCGTCTCCGCCAGCACCGCGCGGACCTGGTCGACGAAGTCCGGCTGGCGGAACTGCAGCGGGCTGACGTTGACCGACAGCGGCAGCGGATAGCCGGCCGCGTCCAGCGTCAGCCAGGCCGTGCAGGCCTGGCGCAGCGCCCAGTGGCCCAGCGGGACGATCAGGCCGCTGGCTTCCGCGACCGGGATGAAGACGTCCGGCGGCACCATGCTGCCGTCGGCGCGGGTCCAGCGCATCAGGAGTTCGGCGCCGGCCGGCGTGCCGGCGTGGTCGACCTGCAGCTGCAGGTGCATCGCCAGCTCGCCCTTGTCGAGCGCCTGGCCGAGGTCGTGCTCCAGCGTCAGTTTCCGCTGGGCGTCGCGCAGCATGCTCTTTTCGAACAGGGCGATTTTGTCGCGGCCGCCGGCCTTGGCGTGGTACATCGCGGTGTCCGCTTCGAGCAGCAGCGCGTCCGCGCTGGCGCCTTTGTCCAGCGGCAGCGCCACACCGATACTCGCGGCGATGTGGAAGCCGTGGCCGTCGATCTCGAGCGGCGCCGCCAGGGCAGCGCGGATCTCGCCCGCCATCGCCAGCGCAGCCTGGGTCGCCGCCTCGGCGTCGCCGTGCAGGTTCTCGATCAGCACCACGAATTCGTCGCCGCCGATGCGGGCCACGGTGTCGCAGCCGCGCACCGCGCCGCTCAGGCGCGCGGCTGCGTGGCGCAGCAGCGCGTCGCCGGTCGAATGGCCGCGCGCGTCGTTGACGTTCTTGAAGTTGTCGAGGTCCAGGTAGAGCAGGGTGCCGAGCCCGCGGCCCGCGTTCGCGTCAAGCACCATCGTTTCCAGGCGTTCGACCAGCAGGCGCCGGTTCGGCAGGCCGGTGAGGACGTCGTAGTAGGCCAGGCGATGAATGGCTTCTGCCGCCTGGCGCTGCTGCGTGATGTCGCGTCCGACGACCACCCAGTGGCTGGCGCGTGCGCCCGCGGGCGCGAAGGGGACCATCTCGATCTCCACCCAATAGTGTTCGCCGGACTTGGTGTAGCTCATCAGCTCGATATTGCAGGGCTGGTTGCTGCCCATCGCGGCGATGATGCGCGCGACCGCGGCCTGGTCGGTCTCGGGACCCAGCAGCATGCGCAGGCTGCGGCCGAGGACTTCGCTGCGCTCGTAGCCGGTGCGCTGCAGGAAGGCGTCGTTGACGAAGGTGACCGGCTGGGTGGCGTGCTGGCCCTCGGCCGCCTTCGTGATCAATACCATGTCGTTCAGGCGCGCCAGTGCCGCCGAGGTCAGCTGCAGCTCGCCGTTCAGCGCATGCGCATCGCCGAGCGAGCGCGACAGGCCTTTGAGCAGGGTGCCGCAAGTCAGGGTCAGCATCGCGCCGACCCCGGTGTAGTTCAGGGCGGCGAGCAGGGACGCCTTCAGCGGCTCGTGCTGCCAGCCGGGGACGCTGAAGGTGACGTGGCCGCTGCTGCCGAGGGCCACCAGCAGGGCGGCGCCGAGCACGAGGGCGAGAATGGCCGGACGCAGGCTGAGCAGGATGGCGGCGATGACCGGCGGGCCCAGCAGGTAGCTCATGCTGGCGGTACCGACCGACAGCATCAGCGTGATCGCCAGCGCGTACACCACCGCCAGGAAGTGCATCACGCGCACGGTGTAGGCGAGCCGGTCCATGCGCCAGATGGCAAAAATCCAGACCAGCGCGATCGTGTCCGCGACCGCCACCGGCCACAAGCCCTGTTGCACGAGGAAGGGGATGACCGGCAGGGTCGCAACGGTCCCCACCACCAGCACCACCGACAGCAGGGAAGAGAAAATGCGCTCTCGCCAGGTGGCGATATCGCTGACGACAAGCATGCAGACGCTCCGGCATCGTGCGCAGGAGGGCTGCGCAGCGAATTAATTGCAATAAAGCATCATAAATTGCCGGGGTTTAACTGTCACCTTTTTGGTGCACATAGTTAGCAGCCTATTGTTCAGCAACAACAGCTCAGCGGTGGACCACGACCATCAGCGCCTTCGCTTCGAGCTTGCCGGCATTGCGGATGGTGTGCGCCACGTCCGCCGGATAGCGCGCCGTCGCGCCGTGCTTGACGCGCTTCTTTTCGACGCCCACTTCCAGTTCGACCGCGCCGGTCAGCACTGTCAGATGCTCGCTGGTGCCCGGATCGTGCGGCTGCGAAGCCAGTTCGCCGCCCGGCGCCAGCGTCAGCTCGTACCATTCGTACTTGCCGGCCAGGTCCATCGGGCCGAGGATGCGCAGCGAGTAGCCGGCATGGGCGCCGGGCAGGGTGGGGATCTCGTGGGCGTCGACCACGCGGATCATGTCGCTGCTGCGCACCTCTGAAGACAGCAGTTCGCCGATCTGCACGCCCAGTGCATTCGCCAGGCGCCAGGTGATGGCGATGGTCGGATTCGCCTTCTCGCGTTCGATCTGCGACAGCATCGACTTGGACACGCCGGCAATGCGCGACAGATCCTCGAGCGTCAGGCCGCGCGCCAGGCGCAGGCGCTGCAGGGTGGCGCCGACTTCGGGCGGTGCGCTCGCCGGGGCGGCGGACGTCAGGGTGCTTACCATTTTATTCATTTGGACTTGTTTGCTGACTTGCTTGCCAACCGTGATAGCCGGGAGTAAGATTCGATATATTGAATTTCTGTTCGAGATAAAGAACTCAGTTCACTACATCGAACGGATCAACGGTACAACATCCGCCACCAAATGACAAGGACGAGGAAGACAATGAGCGACCAGGCATTCTATAGCGCCCTCCAGACGAAACTCGACACGCTGCAAACCGAGGGCCTGTTCAAGCCCGAACGCGTGCTTGCGTCGCGCCAGGGCGCCGAAGTCGTGGCCTCGGACGGCCGCACGCTGATCAACATGTGCGCCAACAACTACCTCGGCCTGTCCGGCGACGCGGAAACCCAGAAGGCTGCCGAAGCCGCGCTGCAGAAGTACGGCTACGGCCTGTCCTCGGTGCGCTTCATCTGCGGCACCCAGACCGTGCACAAGGAACTGGAGCAGAAGCTGTCCGAATTCCTCGGCACCGAAGACACCATCCTCTACGCCGCAGCCTTCGACGCCAACGGCGGCGTGTTCGAGCCGCTGTTCGACGACAACGACGCCATCATCTCGGACGCGCTGAACCACGCCTCGATCATCGACGGCGTCCGCCTGTGCAAGGCCGCGCGCTACCGCTACGCCAACAACGACATGGCCGATCTGGAGAAGCAGCTGATCGCCGCGACCGAGGCAGGCAAGCGCCACAAGATCATCGTCACCGACGGCGCCTTCTCGATGGACGGCACCATCGCCAAACTGGACGAGATCGTCGCGCTGGCCGAGAAATACGGCGCGCTGACCATGATCGACGAGTCGCACGCCTCGGGCTTCATGGGCAAGACCGGCCGCGGCACCCACGAGCACTTCAACGTGATGGGCAAGATCGACATCATCACCGGCACCCTGGGCAAGGCCCTGGGCGGCGCGATGGGCGGCTTCACCTCGGGCCGCAAGGAAGTCATCGAGACCCTGCGCCAGAAGTCGCGTCCCTACCTGTTCTCGAACACGCTGGCGCCGATGATCGCCGGCGCCTCGATCGCGGTGCTGGACCGGATCAGCAAGTCGACCGAACTGCGCGACCGCCTGCACGAGAACACCACCTACTTCCGCAAGGAGATCGAACGCATCGGCTTCACCATCAAGCCGGGCACTCACCCGGTGGTGCCGGTGATGCTGTTCGACGCGCCGGTGGCGCAGAAATTCGCCGCCCGCATGTTCGAACTGGGCGTGCTGCTGTCGGGCTTCTTCTACCCGGTGGTGCCGATGGGCCAGGCGCGCGTGCGCGTGCAGCTGTCGGCGGCGCACACCCGCGAGCAGCTCGACACCGTGCTGAAGGCATTCGAACAAGCCGGCCGCGAGCTGGGCATCATCAAGAACAACTAAGACTTAGAACAGGCAGGTAAAGCATGGAACGCATCCTCATCATCGGCGCCAACGGCCAGATCGGCAGTGAACTCGTGACCGCGCTCGCGGAACAGCACGGCGCGCAAAACGTCATCGCCTCCGACATCGGCGAAACCAACGTCTACGGCGCGGCGCGCTACACCCGCCTCGACGTGATGGACCGCGATGCCGTGGCCCGCATCATCGCCGATGAAGAGGTCACCCAGGTCTACCAGCTGGCCGCGCTGCTCTCGGCGACCGGCGAGAAAGCCCCGCTGAAGGCCTGGAGCCTGAACATGGACGGTCTGCTGAACATCCTGGAAATCGCCAAGGCGCGCGTCGAAGCCGGCAAGCCGCTGAAGGTGTTCTGGCCTTCGTCGATCGCCGCCTTCGGCCCGAACACCCCGGCCGAAAACACCCCGCAGTACACGGTGATGGACCCGACCTCGATCTACGGCATCAGCAAGCTGGCCGGCGAGCGCCTGTGCGAGTACTACCACGCCAAATACGGCGTCGACGTGCGCAGCATCCGCTACCCGGGCATCATCAGCTTCAAGTCGCCTCCGGGCGGCGGCACCACCGATTACGCGATCGCCATCTTCCACTCGGCGCTGAAGAGCGAGACCTACGAGTGCTTCCTCGGCCCGGAAACCACGCTGCCGATGATCTACATGCCGGACGCGATCCGCGCCACCATCGAGCTGATGGAAGCCGATAGCGAGAAGGTCGCGATCCGCTCCTCGTACAACGTGGCCGGCGTGTCCTTCAACCCGCGCGAACTGGCAGCGAGCATCCAGGCCAGGCTGCCTGCTTTCCAGATCGCCTACAAGCCGGACAGCCGCCAGCAGATCGCGGACTCCTGGCCGAAGAGCCTGGACGATGCGCGTGCGACCAGCGACTGGGGCTGGAAGGCGCGGATTGGCGTGGAGGAGATGGTGGCGGACATGCTCGAGAACGTGGACGTCGGGCAGACGGCCTGATTCTAGTTACGTCATTCCCGCGCAGGCGAGAATCCAAGTTCGGTGGTCTGCCGACAAAGCTTGGATTCCCGCCTTCGCGGGAATGACGTTTGCAAGCAGCGGGTCTTGTCCTCGCGTATCGAACCCACACATATAAGAAGATTTTTTCAGGAGACAGCTCATGGACATGAGCGTATTTGACTTATTCAAGATCGGCATCGGCCCTTCCAGCTCGCACACGGTCGGCCCGATGGTCGCCGCGCGCCGCTTCCTGCTCGAGTGCGGCGATTTGAGCGAAGCGGTCGGCGTCGAAGCCCACCTGTATGGATCGCTGGCGCTGACCGGCGTCGGCCACGCCACCGACAAGGCCGTGATTCTGGGCCTGATGGGCGAGACCCCGCAGGGCCTGGATCCGGAGAGCGTCGAGGACAAGCTGGCCGAGGCCGAGCTGGATGGCGTGCTCAAGCTCCTCGGCACGAAGGAAGTCCCGTTCCAGTACCGCACCGGCCTGGTATGGCACAAGCAGTCGACGCTGCCCGAGCACCCGAACGGCATGAAGTTCGTGCTCAAGCTCGCCGACGGCAGCCTCATCGAACGCATCTACTACTCGGTGGGCGGCGGCTTCATCACCGCGGCGGGCGAAAGCCAGAACCGTGCGTCGGACGATGCCGGCGCCGCCGTGCCGTTCCCCTTCGATACCATGAGCGACCTGCTCGCGCAGGGCAAGGAGCACGGCCTGTCGATCCCGCACATGCTGCGTGCGAACGAACTGTCGCGCATGACGGAAGAAGAACTGGACGCGGGCCTCGACCGCATCTGGCAGGTGATGCGCGACTGTATCGCGCACGGCCTCGTCACCGAGGGCCAGCTGCCGGGCGGCCTGAACGTCAAGCGCCGCGCGGCGAACCTGTGGAAGCAGGCGCACTGCGACGCCGGCAACCGCCGCAACGAACTGCCGCACGACGCCACCCACCAGGTGACCCTGTACGCGATGGCGGTCAACGAGGAAAACGCGGCCGGTGGCCGGGTCGTGACAGCGCCGACCAACGGCGCGGCCGGCATCATCCCGGCGGTGCTGCGCTACTACGCCGAAGACTGCCGCCCGAGCGATCCGGCGAAAGGCATCCGCGACTTCCTGCTGACCTCCGCGGCGATCGGCATGCTGTGCAAGAAGAACGCGTCGATTTCGGGCGCGGAGATCGGCTGCCAGGGCGAGGTCGGCGTGGCCTGCGCGATGGCGGCGGCGGGCCTGGTGGCGGCGCTCGGCGGCTCCAACGAACGGATCGAGAACGCCGCGGAAATCGGCATCGAGCACCACCTCGGCATGACCTGCGACCCGATCGGCGGCTTGGTGCAGATTCCCTGTATCGAGCGCAACGGCATGGGCGCGATCAAGGCGATCACCGCTGCCTCGCTGGCGATGAAGGGCGACGGCACCCACTTCGTCAGCCTCGACAACGTGATCGAGACCATGCGCCAGACCGGCTATGACATGCAGGCCAAGTACAAGGAGACTTCGCTGGGTGGCCTGGCGATCCACGTGGTGACCGTGAATCACGCGGCTTGCTGAACAAAATTCGGTAAACGGGGCAGGTTTCCGGCGGGCGCACTATAATAAATAGTCAACGCCCGCCAACTTCGAACCTGCTTACCGTATGCACTATGTGTCCACCCGCGCGACCAGCGCGTCCGCAGTACGCAATCCCCAACGCTTTTCCGACATCTTGCTGGGCGGCCTTGCGCCGGACGGTGGCCTGTATCTGCCCGCCGACTACCCGCAGGTGACGGGCGCCGAGCTCGATGCCTGGCGCTCGCTCTCCTACGCCGAACTGGCCTACGAAATCCTGCGCAAGTTCGCCACCGACATCCCGGACGCCGACCTGAAGGCACTGACCGCCTGCACCTACACGCCGGAGGTCTACCGCAACGCCCGCGCCGACGAGTCGAGCGCCGACATCACCCCGCTGCGCGTGCTCGAAGACGGCGCCGCCGGCAAGCTGATCCTGCAGGGCCTGTCGAACGGCCCGACCCTGGCCTTCAAGGACATGGCGATGCAGCTGCTGGGGAATCTGTTCGAGCACGCACTGGCGAAGAACGGCGATGAGCTGAACATCTTCGGCGCCACCTCGGGCGACACCGGCAGCGCGGCCGAGTACGCGATGCGCGGCAAGCGCGGCGTCAAGGTCTTCATGCTCTCGCCGCACGCGAAGATGAGCGCGTTCCAGACTGCGCAGATGTTCAGCCTGCAGGACCCGAACATTTTCAACATCGCCGTGGAAGGCGTGTTCGACGATTGCCAGGACATGGTCAAGGCGGTCTCGAACGACCTCGAATTCAAGGCCCGCCACAAGATCGGCACCGTCAATTCGATCAACTGGGCGCGCGTAGTGGCGCAGGTGGTTTACTACTTCCGCGGCTACCTGAAGGCGACCAGCTCGAACGAGCAGAAGGTCTCGTTCACGGTCCCGTCCGGGAATTTCGGGAACATCTGCGCCGGCCATATCGCGCGCATGATGGGCCTGCCGATTGCGAAGCTGGTGGTAGCGACCAACGAGAACAACGTGCTCGACGAGTTCTTCCGCACCGGCGTCTACCGCGTGCGCAAACCTTCGGAGACCTTCCACACCAGCAGCCCGTCGATGGACATCTCGAAGGCCTCGAACTTCGAGCGCTTCGTCTACGACTTGGTAGGGCGCGACGCCGAGCGCACGCACGCGTTGTTCCGCAAGGTCGATACCCACGGCGGTTTCGACCTGTCCGGCGCGCCGGGCAGCGACGGCGACGAATTCAAGCGCGTGGCCGAATACGGTTTCGTCTCCGGCTGCTCGACCCACGAAGACCGCCTGGCCACGATCCGCGAAGTCTTCGACGATTACGACATCACCATCGACACGCATACCGCCGACGGCATCAAGGTCGCGCGCGCGCACATCGAGCCGGGCGTTCCGATGATCGTGCTGGAGACCGCGTTGGCCGCCAAGTTCAACGAGACCATCCTGGAAGCGTTGGGCATGGACGCAGCGCGCCCTGCCGGCTTCGAGAACATCGAGGCGCTGCCGCAGCGCTTCGTGGTGATGAAGGCGGATGTCGCGCTGATGAAAACCTACATCGCCGAGAGGACCGGCCGATGAACGCGCCTCGCAAACCCCTGATGCCGGTGGCCGAAGCGCTCGACTTCCTGCTGGCCGCTGCGCGTCCGGTCGACGGCGTCGACCTCGTGCCGACTCTCGAAGCCAACGGCCGCGTGCTGGCCGAGGACCAGGCCTCGAAGCTCGACGTCCCGAGCGCCGACAACACGCAGATGGACGGGTACGCGGTGCGCGCCGCCGATTGCGCGAGCGGCGCGGCCAGCCTGAAGGTCGGCCAGCGCATCCCGGCCGGTCATGTCGGCAGTTTCCTCGAGCCGGGTACCGCCGCGCGCATCTTCACCGGCGCCCTGATTCCCGAAGGTGCGGATGCGGTGGTGATGCAGGAGCAGTGCGAACTCGATGGCGATACCGTCACCGTCAGGCACGCGCCGCAACCGGGCGAATGGATCCGCCGCCAGGGCGAGGACGTGCGCGCCGGCGCCGTCATCCTGCCGGCCGGGACGCGCCTGCGCAGCCAGGAGCTGGGCCTGGCCGCATCGGTCGGCCTGGCGCAACTGCCGGTGCGCCGCCGCCTGCGCGTGGCCGTGTTCTTCACCGGCGACGAGCTGGCGATGCCCGGCGAAGCCTTGAAGCCAGGCGCGATCTACAATTCGAACCGCTTTACGCTGCGCGGCCTGCTGGAGAACTTCGGCTGCGAGTTCACCGACTACGGCATCGTGCCGGACTCGCTGCAGGCGACCCGCGACACACTGCGCGAAGCGGCGCGCGGCCATGACCTGATCATCACCTCGGGCGGCGTCTCGGTGGGCGAGGAAGACCACATCAAGCCGGCCGTCGAAGCCGAGGGACGGCTGAACATGTGGCAGATCGCGGTCAAGCCGGGCAAGCCGCTGGCCTTCGGCGAAGTGAATCGAGCAGAGGGCGGCGGTTCGGCGTTCTTTCTCGGCCTGCCGGGCAATCCGGTGTCCAGCTTCGTGACCTTCCTGCTGTTCGTGCGGCCCTTCCTGCTGCGCCTGCAAGGCGTGAGCGGCGACGTGGCTCCGAAGGCGGTGGCAATGCGCGCCGATTTCGACTGGCCGAAACCGGACCGCCGCAACGAGTTCCTGCGCGCCCGCATCAACGAGCGGGGCGGGCTGGAACTGTTCCCGAACCAGGGCTCGGGCGTGCTGACCTCGACGGTCTGGGCCGATGGCCTGATCGATTGCCCGCCGGGTCAGGCGATCGCGCGCGGGGACATGGTGCGCTTCATTCCCTTCGCCTTCCTGCAGCATTAAGACTTACAGGTTCACATGAATATCAATCTGCGATTTTTCGCTAGCGTGCGCGAGGCGGTCGGTACCGCCGGCGAAGCGGTGACCCTGCCCGAGGGCGTATCGACGGTGGGCGCGGTGCGCGAGTTCCTGATCGCACGCGGCGGCGCCTGGGCAGAAACCCTGGGGTACGAGCGTGCGCTGCGCATGGCCTTCAACCACGTGATGTGCGAGCCGGAGACGGCGATTCGCGAGGGTGGGGAGGTGGCATTCTTCCCCCCGGTCACCGGCGGGTGATGCAGCCTGCGGCCCATAATTCGTCATCCCCGCGGAGGCGGGGATCCAAGTTCGGCGGGCAACCGCTAGCGATAACAGCGCAGGCTGCTCCTGGAAACTTGGATTCCCGCCTGCGCGGGAATGACGGTCTTTAGGCCAGCGTCTTTTCTGCCAGCGCCAGCAACTTCGCGCAATTTTCGTTACGCGACCCGTAATCCTTCCACGCCGTAGCACGCGCAATCTCCTGCCACTTGCGCAGCGAATCGCCGGTCAGGTCGACCGTGCGGCCGCCCTTGCCCTGGAATAGCGCCGCCACCGCCGCATCGTCCATCTGCGCCGACTTGCGGGCAAAGGTCTCCAGTTCCGCGCCGACGGACATCAGTACCGCCTGCTGGTCCTTCGGCAGGCGGTCGAAGGCGGCCTTCGAGATCAAGAGCGGCTCGAGCATGAACCAGTAGGCGCCGCCGCGCGCGGTGGTTACGTACTTCGACACTTCGTCCAGGCGGAAGGAGATCAGCGAGGACGACGAAGTCATGGCCGCATCCAGCTGGCCCTTTTCCATGGCGCCGCGAATTTCGTTGGACGGCATGCTGACCACGTTGGCGCCGGCTTCCTTAAGGATCATGTCCATCTCGGGGGAGCCGCCGCGCACTTTCAGGCCGGCCGCATCTTCGGGATTGACGATGGGCTTGCCGCGCGATGCGGCGCCGCCGGCCTGCCAGATCCAGCTCAGGATCACGACGCCGCGGTCTGCCAGCATGCGGCTGAACTCCTTGCCGATCTCGGCGTCTTTCCAGGCGTAGCCCTGCTCGTAGGAAGTCACCAGGCCAGGCATCAGGCCGATGTTCAGTTCCGGCACCTCGCTGCCGGCATAGCTGAGCGGCACCAGCGCCATGTCCAGCTGGCCGCGGGTCAGGGCCGGGATCTGGTCTTCGCTCTTCATGAGCGAAGAATTCGAGTAAATCGAGAACTTCAGCCTGCCCTTGGTACGGCGTTCGACGCCGGCCGCGAACATGCGGCACAGACGGTCGCGGAAGTCACCCTCGGCGACGCTGCCGCCTGGGAACTGGTGTGAGATCTTGAGATTCGTGGGCTGGGCCCATGCAGCCTGAAGCCAGAGCGGGCTGGTCGCGATCGCGCCCAGCAATGTCCTACGTGTCATTGCCGACATTTACATCCTCCAAGAATGTGTTACGGACTACCAGACGAATCGCAGACCCCTCTGACCACCACCAGCATTGCCACTACAGAGACGTATGTCGTTCGTTTCAGATCTTTGAAGATCTTGTTGTACGCATAAGAATATGCTCAGCAGAATACAAGTCAAGACAATTGTTGTGCTCCTGCTCATCAAAATATGCTGCAGTGCATAGCGAAAAAGCACGATGCGGCCTGAGTATTACCCATGTGTTTGCAGGATTTGTTGAGCTGGCGCTGGAGAGCGGCGGGAACCGGCCGCACAAAATGAAAACGCCGCGGCATGCTGCGCCGCGGCGTAAGTCGCTACCCGGTGCGGGTAGGGGTGTGTCAGCGCATCGGCAGCGGGTAGGTGGCCGGGCTGACGTTGCCGTCCTTGTCGACCGCCTGCACGCCGTACAGCACATTATCCTTGGACATGTCGATGCGCGCGGTGGTCGTGTTGCCGACGAAGCGCGAACCCTGCCACAGCGGCGAGGTGGTCTCGCGCCAGACCACGCGGTAGCCGGCGACGTCCGGTTCGGCGTTGGCCTTCCAGACCAGGTCGGTGCCGTTGTCGAGGGCCGCGGTCTTGACCTTGACCTCTTGCGGCGCGGCCGGGGCCAGCGCCAGCGAGGCCAGCGAGGCCGCATTCACGCGCGTTACCTGGGCCACGTACTCGGGGTCGACGAATTCCGGCAGGTCGCCGATCTTCACGCCTTTTTCGGTACGCAGATCCTGATGCTGGTGATTGAAGTCTTCGTTCGGTTCCGTGAAGCGCACCGCCGCATAGCCGGCGTCGAGGAAGGGGCTGTGATCGCCGCCGCGCAGGTAGCGGTCGCGCCGGTAGATGATGTCGACCTTGAAGTCGGGGACGTAGCGCTCGCCGGTCTCCTTGACGTGGCGCGCCAGCTGGCGCGTGATCGAATCGTTCTCGCCGCCGGTCACCAGCAGAGTGCGCAGCTCGGGAGAAGGCGCTTCTTTCAGCGGCGGCACGCCCTCGGCGAACAGGCGCACGCGCGACGCGTCCTTCTTGCCCTTCTCGTCGTGCGAGCTGCCAATGATGTCGTTGTTCAGCATGCCGGCGATGTTCCATTTGGCCGCCTTGGCCTTTTTGGCGAAGTCGCCGGCGCCGTACAGGCCCTGTTCCTCGGCCGCCACCGTCATGAAGACCAGCGTTGCGTCGAACTTGTGGCGCGCCATCACGCAGGCCATCTCGATCACGGCCGCGGTGCCGGAAGCGTCGTCGTTGGCGCCCGGCGCATCGGCGGTGGTGTTCATCACGTCGGTGACGCGCGAGTCGTAGTGGCCGCTGACCACGTACATGCGGTCCTTCGAAGCTGCCTGGGTACCGGGCAGGGTGGCGACCACGTTGACGATCTCGGTCGGCTTGTCGATGCGGTTGTCGACCGGGTGCAGGTGGCCGTCGAAGCGCACCTCGAGCTTGCCGGCGCCGCAGCGCTCCATCTCCGACTTGATCCAGCGCCGCGCCGCGCCGATGCCGCGCGTCTCGGAGGTGGTGTCCGACATCGTGTGGCGGGTGCCGAAGCTGACGAGTTTATTCACGTAGGCCTGGATGCGCTGCGGCGAGATCTCCTTGACGATGGCGTCGATCTCGGCCTGGCGCGCGGGCAGGGGGCGGTCGGCAGTGGATTCGGCTGCCTGTGCAGACGCGGCGCCTGCAAGCAGCAGGGCCAGGGATAGCTTGGTGAGACGGGGCATGTTACTCCTTGCGAGAAAAACGAAACGGCGCGGCCGCCATCGAGCCGCGCCGGGAAGCATATATTATTTCCAGCTGTAGGTCGCGCTTGCGTACACGTAGCGGCCGCGCGGGTCGCCGTAGCTCACGTCGTACCCGCCAAGGAAGTTCGAAGTCAGGTTGCTGTAGGGCGGGTCGCGGTCCGTCAGGTTCTTGACGCCCAGCGCCAGGCGCGTGGCCTTGATGCCGGTGTAGCCGAGCTGCAGGTCGAAGGTCTGGTAGGCGTCGACCTTGCGCACCGGCGTGCCGGCCGGGGCGCGGTTGGCGGCAACGTCGGTGTAGCCCTTCTGGTAGTTCTGCGACAGCGAGGCCTCGACCGCGCCCACCTGCCAGGTGGCGCTGGCGTTGTGCTTCCAGCGCAGCACCACGCCGCCGGAGGCGTTCAGGGCCTGGTCGAGCGAGGACGCGTAGGTTCCGTCCGGGCCCTGCGTGTCGTACTTGCCGAGGTAGGTGCCGGAGATGCGGAAAACGAGGCGGTTGGCGCCGTCCAGCCGCAGCGCGTAGCGGCCGTCGATATCGGCCCCGGCCAGCTTGGTGCGGAACAGGTTGGCGTTGGTCTGCAGGATGCCGGTGATCGGGCCGGCGCCGCTGGCATTGCCGTCCGGCGCGCCGCGCAGGATGTACTGGGCGTACTGCTGGGCGCGCGCGGCGTTGGCCAGGAAGTAGGTCGACGAAAGGCCGCCGACCACGATCGCATCCTTTAGCTGCAGGGCGAACGCGTCGACGCTCAGCGACAGGTCGCGGGTCGGTTCGAACATCACGCCGAAGGTAGTGGACACCGACTTCTCGGGCTTGAGCTGCGGGTTGCCGCCGGTGATGGTGGTGAACTGGAAGTTGCAGTCGTTCGGCGCGCCGGTCTTGATGTCCGGGCAGCGGATCGGGTCGCGCGTGCCGTTGGCGGTCACGCTGGTGGCCTGCGGGGTGTACAGGTCGGTCAGCGAGGGCGCGCGGAAGCCGGTGCCGGCAGCGGCCCGCACCAGCCACGAGGTGCTCGGCTGCCAGCGCAGCGAGGCCTTCGGGTTGACGGTCGAACCGACGCCCTGGTAACGGTCGTAGCGCACGGCGACGTCGCCGTCCAGCGTCTTCACGATCGGGATGCTGGCCTCGGCATACGCGGAACTCACGTTGCGCTGGCCGACCACCGGGAAGGCATTGCCGCCCAGGCCCGCGATGTCGCCGGTCTGGATCGCCACCGAGGGGTTGTACTCGAACTTCTCGCGGCGCAGTTCGGCGCCGACCGCCACCGCCAGCATCCCGGCCGGCAGCTGGAACAGCTCGCGCGACGCCTTGGCGTCGACCGAGGTGGTCGACGTCTTGGTGGCATAGCTGGTGCCGCGGAACTCGGCGCCGCGCACCGCTTCGAGCGCGGCTTTATCGGTGGTGTCGCCGAAGGGGTTGATCACGCCGCTGTTCAGGATCGGCAGCACCTTCGAGTACTGCGCATAGCCACCCAGCAGGTTTTCCTTGACCTTGCTCTGGCTGAACAGGAAGGCGGAGTCGACATCCCAGCCGGCCAGCGTGCCGCGCGCGCCGGTCAGGAAGCGTGCGTTCTCGGAGATGTCCTGGGTGCTGCGCACGCCGTTGGCGACGTCGCGGTAGTTCAGCAGCAGCGGCAGGCCGGTGAGGCCGTTGGCGGCCGCGAAGTCCTTCGGATAGTAGGGGCTGGACGGCACCAGCACGAAGCCGCCGATGCCGACGTTGTACTTGGCCGTGCCCGGGTACTGGGCCATCAGCGCCTTGTACTGCGGGACGTAGGGATTGGTGGCGGTGGTGATGGCGTTCCATGCCATCGGCACCGCCTGCGTCTGCGAGACGATCTCGTTGCGCGTATAGCTGGTTTCCGCGTACAGCTCGGCGTCCCCGGACAGCTTCTTGCGACCGTTCAGCATCAGGTTGGCGCGCTTCATGTCCGGCTGCAGCGAGACCGAGGGGCTGTTGTCGAAGCTGCAGCGGGTCGGCGCAAACGGCGAGACGGTCGAGACCGGGCCGCAGTTCGGCAGCATCGGGTTCTTCAGCACGCCGGTGCCGTACAGCGAAACGTTGGCCGGGAAGGCGATCGAGGACAGGTAGTCGTTGTTCTCGGCGACGTTCAGGCGGCTGGCGAAGGCCCGTTCGTAACCGTAGATGGCGTCGGTGGTCTGCAGGTTCAGGCCGGCCGTGACGTTGTAGCCGTCCGCCGCGAAGTCGCCGAAGCCGCCGAACAGCGAGGCCTTGGTGTCCTTGCCGGAGGCGCCCTTCATCGGCTGGCCATAGCTGCCCGAGACTTCGACGCCCTTGTAGTCGCGGCGCAGGATGAAGTTGACGACGCCGGCGATGGCGTCGCTGCCATACACCGCCGAGGCGCCGTCCTTCAGCACTTCGACGCGTTCGATGGCCGACAGCGGAATGCTGTTCACGTCGACCGAGGAGCCGGCCGAACCGGCCGAGCCGCCGCCGTAGACCGACACCCGGCGGCCGTTGACCAGCACCAGGGTGCGGCCGCCGCCCAGGCCGCGCAGCGAGACTGTGGCGATGTTGCCGCCGCCGTAGCCGGAGGCGTTGGCGACCGTGGTCGAGCTGCCGGCGCTGCTCAGCGAGCTCAGTTGCTTGACGAGTTCCTCGGTCGAAGAGGCGCCGATGCGTTCGATGTCGGCGCGCTTGAGCACCTGGACCGGCAGCGCAGTTTCGCCTTCAATGCGCTTGATCGAGGAGCCGGTGATCACGACGCGGTTTTTGGATGAGTCGGCGTCCAGTTCCTGCGCGTGGACGGGCGCCCACAGCGCGGGCGCCAGTGCGGCGCCAATGAAAAGGACGGAAGGTTTGAGACGCAGTGTCGAACGGATCATGCAATGGGCTCCTGTTGTATTTATGTGAACAACAGAAAAAGTATAGGGCTTAAAAATGGGCAAGATTTGCTATAGTTGACCCATATCAAAGCCCTTTGGCGCAATGCCTGTTTCGTTTCCGGAGTCTTATTGCAATGAACATGCCTCAGCTCGATCGCGTCGACCGCCGTATCCTCGAGGAACTGCAGGGGAATGCCCGGCTGTCGAGCGCCGACCTGGCCGAGCGCGTGTCCCTGTCCACCTCGCCGTGCTGGCGCCGGGTGAAGCGGCTCGAAGAAGAAGGCGTGATCCGTGCCTACCAGGCGCGGCTGGACCCAGCCAAGCTGGGGTACCAGGTGACGGCCTTCGTGCACATATCGCTGGACAAAAAGGACACGCGCCACCTGCAAGCCTTCGAGCGCGCCGCTCAGGCGATCCCCCAGGTGCTGTCCTGCCACCGGATCTCGGGGCGCTACGATTACCAGCTGATGGCGGTGGCGGAAGATCTGCAGGCCTATGGCGTCTTTGCCGAGACCCGCATCAATGCGCTGCCGAGCGTGAAAGAGGTCTATACCTCGTTCGTCATGAGGGAAGTGAAAGCACCCGGCACCGTCCCGATGCCGGGTTGAGCTCAACGATGTTTCAGAGCGAAGAGAGATACTTGCGGATCGCGTCATTGACCTGCTGCGGCTGGTCGATCATCGCGAAGTGGCGGGCCGGCGCCACGGTTACCACCTCGACTTTCGGCGCACCCTGCATCAGCGAACGGTAGTACTCGGCCTTGGCGTTGGCGGTGAGTCCCTGCGGGCCGCCGTCGACGTCGAAGAAGGGCGAGATCACCAGCACCGGGGCCTGGATGTTCTTCAGGCCGGGGCGCAGATCGAGTTCGAGCACGTCGGCCGCATACTGGCCGACCGAAGCCGGATCGCTGCGTCCGGTGAGCAGCGCGAGGTCGTCGGCCTTGCCCATGTCCATGACGCCGATGGTGCGCATATAGCCCTGCTGCTGCGAGGCGAACAGCGCGGCGTTGGCGCCTGCCAGCCGTGCCTTCATGGTCTGGGCATAGCGGCTGCGCTCAAGCGGCGGCAGGGTCTCGGTGCCGGGCATGACCGGCAAACCGTCGATGGCCACCACGCCGCCCACCTGCGCCGGCTTGTCCTCGGCCACGGCGACGGCCATGGTCGCGCCCAGACTGTGGCCGACGATGACCGGCTTGTCCAGGCGACGCTGTTCGATCAGCTTTTCGACCGCGGCGCGGGCCGAGGCGAACGCGTTGCTTGGCGCCGCCGGGCGGCCGTCGAAGCCGGGCAGGCTCAGGACGTAGACGGCATGCTCGCCGCTGAAGGCGCGCACCGTTTCCTGCCATACCCAGCCGCCGGTGGCCAGGCCGGGGATCAGGATCAGCGGGCGTCCTTTGCCGCCATGGCGTTCCACCAGCACGCCGTCGATCTCGAAGCGCTCGGCCGGGGCGATGGTGGCGGCAAAGCGGTTGGCCGGCGGGGCAGCGGTTTCCGCCGCGCGGCTGGAGCCGGCGGACATCAGCGCTACGAGGATGCCGACGACGACGGGAAACATGGCGAAAGGCTTTTTGCAGGCGAAGGGGTTCATACAGGCTCCTGGTTTGGGAAGAAGATTGCTTCGATCGGTTGTGCAAACAGTTTGGATATCGTGAAGGCCAGCGGCAGGCTCGGGTCGTACTTTCCGGTCTCGATGGCGATCACGGTCTGGCGCGAGACGCTCAGCAGGTCGGCCAGGTGGGCCTGGCTCCAGCCGCGTTCACCGCGCAGGTCGCGGATCAGGTTTTTCATCGGTCGAGCACCTTGCGGATGATGGTCACGGCGCCGGTACTGGCGCCCATCGCCATCCAGACCCAGAACATCGACACCTTCGGAAAGCCGGCGGTTTCCAGAAAACCGTAGGTAAAGGTGCCGGCCAGCGTGATCGCGGCGGCGACCGCGATGTTTTCCAGCAGGCGGATGCGCTGGTATTCGTCGATGCGGGCGACGTGGCGCACGATGGTCCGGATCATCATGACGAAGCCGATCATCGGCGTGACCAGCACCAGGGTGCGCAGCCAGCCATCGGCCATCGGACGGCCGTAGCGGATCGCCGCAGACAGCAAGACGGTATAAACCACGAGCGCCGTCATCAGTTCTATGAAATAGGCGCGGGCGACACGTTTCTCATGCATTTGACCACCTCCTTTTGATGTAAAGTTTGCTTGTCATGTAAAGCATGCTTGACACTGTAGGCCCGACTGAATCTGATGTCAAGGCCCCTTTACATATATTTTTGAACACCCGTATCGACTACAATGCCGCCCCATGACTTCCCCTGAAAACCAACGCCGCGCCATTGTCATCGGCGGCGGCCCGGCCGGCCTGATGGCGGCCGAAACCCTCTCCGCCGGCGGCGTGCAGGTCGACCTGTACGACAGCATGCCCTCCGTCGGACGCAAGTTCCTCCTGGCCGGCAAGGGCGGCATGAACATCACGCATTCGGAGGAATTTGATGCGTTTGCGGGCCGCTACGGCAAGCGCCGGCCGGAAGTCGAGCGCTGGCTGGACGTCTTCACGCCGCAGCAGGTGCGCGAATGGATCCATGGCCTGGGCGTCGATACCTTCGTCGGCAGCTCGGGCCGCGTGTTCCCGACCGACATGAAGGCTGCGCCGCTGCTGCGCGCCTGGCTGCACCGCCTGCGCGAGCGCGGCGTGCGCTTCCACATGCGGCACCGCTGGCTGGGCTGGCGCGACGGCCGGCTGGTGTTCGCGACGCCGGACGGCGAAACGCTGGCGTCAAGCGATGCGACCGTGCTGGCGCTGGGCGGCGCGAGCTGGGCGCGCCTGGGCTCGGACGGGGCCTGGGCGCCGCTGCTGGCCGAACACGGGGTCGAGGTCGCGCCGCTGGTGCCGATGAACTGCGGTTTCGACACCGATTGGAGCGCGCATTTCAGCAGCCGCCACGCCGGTGCGCCCTTGACCACCGTCGGCCTGGCGGTCGAGGACGTGGATGGCAAGCGGATCTACCGCAAGGGCCAGTTCGTGGTCACCGCCACCGGCATCGAGGGCAGCCTGGTCTACGCGCTGTCCGCGCAGATCCGCGACCGCATCCTGGTTGACGGCCAGGCCACGGTCTGGATCGACCTGCTGCCGGACCACGATGCCGCGCGTGTCCTGGCAGAGGTGACGCATCCGCGCGGCACCCGTTCGATGTCCAGCCACCTGCAAAGCCGGCTCGGGATCAAGGGCGTGAAATCGGGGCTGCTGCACGAATGCCTGGGCAAGGAAGACTATGCCGACCCTTTGAGGCTGGCGCGGGCGATCAAGGCGCTGCCGCTGACGGTCCTGCGCCCGCGTCCGATCGACGAGGCAATCAGCAGCGGCGGCGGAGTGCGTTTCGAGGCGCTGGATGGCGCGGCCGGCATGCTGCGCGCGCTGCCGGGCGTGTTCGTGGCCGGCGAGATGGTCGACTGGGAGGCGCCGACCGGCGGCTATCTGCTCACCGCCTGCTTCGGCAGCGGGCGGGCGGCCGGGCAGGGCGCGCTGGACTGGCTGAAGCGCGCGCCCTGAACCCGGTTAATCTTGGAAGCTGACGCTGCCGCTGCCATTGCGGCTTACTGCGCGGTTGTCCGGATTGCCGTAGACGGTCACGTTACCGCTGCCCGTCATCTCGGCCTGCACCCGCTTGCTCGCATACACGGCGCTGCTGCCCGAGCCCTGGTGCTGCAGCTCGACCTGCTCGGCGCGCAGGTGGCGGGCGTCCATTTCGCCGGAGCCGGCGACCTCGGCATGCAGCTCGCGCGCGGCGCCGACCAGGGTCATGTGGCCCGAACCCTTGAGATCCGCCGTCACCCGTTCGGCATTCCCGGCGGTGAATTCGAGTTCGCCGCTGCCGTGCAGGCCGGCCTCGATCTCGCGGTAGCGGCCGTGGAAGCGCAGCGCCGCAGAGCCGGTGACGTTCACCTCGATCCTGTCGCCCGAGAAGCCGCTGACGCTGTTCTCGCCGCTGCCGCCGATGGTGAGGCCCTCGAGCGTCGGCAGCACCAGAATGACTTCGATCGGCTGGCGGTGGCGCAGCAGGATGCCGCGCGGGCCGATGTGCAGGGTGTTGCCCTCCACCGTGGTGTCGACGTTGGCCAGCAGACGCTGTTCGCCGCGCACTTCAAGCGAGGCCGCCGTGCCCTGGCGCAGGGTCAGGTTGATCGGGCCGCTGACGTCGACCTCGGCGACGCTGGCGCCGAGCGTGCGCTTCTCGCTGTCGACCAGGCGGCTGCCCGGGCTGGCCGCGCCCGTGCCCTGGGCCCGCAGCATGCTGTAGGAAGCGCCGATCAGCAGCAATGCGAGCAGCAGCAGGGCGAATCCGGTTTTGATCGATGCGCGCATGGTGTCCCTCTCAATGTCCCTTGAGCAGGGAGAAATTCATCTGGAAGTAGCGCTTGATGCCGTGTGCCGCATGGCGCGTCACCACCAGCGACAGCAGGAACAGCGCGATCCCGCCGAGCACCATGCCGAAGCCGAACAGGGTCTGGGTGGTGCGCGAGTCGGCGTCCATGTCGGTCGTGATGTGCAGCTGCTTGCCGGCCACCACTTCGGCGCCGCGGCGCAGGCGCGATGCCGGCCGCTCCTCGGTGCCGTCGGGGGCATCGCCTTCCTCGTGCACGTTGATGCCCTTTTCGTCGATCTGGACCCGGATCTGGCGCTTGTCGTCCGGATCGTCGGCGTCGATCTGGACGTAGCGGGTCGGCAGGTCCAGCAGCAGTTCGCTGTTGCCGGCCAGGCCGCTGGCGGTGATCGCAATGCCGCCGATGTAGAAGGCCAGAGCGGCCGCGTACAGCGACATCAGCAAGGCCGAGAACACCATCGCCGGCACGATCATGAAGAGGTTGAAGATGGCCAGGCCGGCGCCGGACACCAGCACCCGCAGCACCCTGGCCGGGTTGCGCTTTTCACCCACGCTGAACTGCGGCGCAGCCGCCTGCGGGCCGCCGGCGGTCGCAGTCTGCGCACCGAAAACGCCCCCAGGTTGGGGGCCGGGTTGCGCGCCGGGTTGGGCGCCGAGTTGCGCGCTATAGCTGTTGGCGCGCAGCGTCATCGCGATCTTCTTCGGGTCGTCGAGTTCCGTCGCCACGTCCTGCTCGCTGCGGCCGGCGTTCAGGCCGTCGACGAAGCGCTGCTCGTAATAGCCCAGGGTCTTGGCCTGCAGCTCGGGCGGCAGGCCCAGCATGGCGCGTTTCAGCAGCTCGAGGTATTCCAGCTTTCCCATCGGATGCTCCGGCTCAGTTCCGCGCGACCATCAGCATGGCATTCGCCGCCGGGTCGCCCGAGGCGCCCAGGCCGGGATGCAACAGCACCGCCGTCGCAACGGCGACAAAGGCGAGCAGGAGCAGGGTACGCAGGGCCAACAGGCTGTTCATTTGCAAATCCGATAACACTTGTTTCGATGATGCTACTGTACGCGCACCCGGTCCATGCCGCCACGCAGTTGCGACAGGCTGCAGTTTTCGTGGGGCAGGCTGCGCATGGGCTTGACGGTCGGCTTCACGCTTTTGCGCCCATGGCGAGGCGGGCGGCGGCCGTGCCGCTGCGTACCGCCGTCTCCAGGGTGGCCGGGTAGTCGCCGGCGGTGTAGTCGCCGGCCAGGACCAGGCCGGGCAGACCGGTGGCATTCGCCGGGCGCACAAGACCCGGGGTGCAGGCGAAGGTCGCGCGCTTTTCCGTCAATACGCGGGTCCAGCGCGGCTGCGCCAGGCCGGGCTGCCGGAAAGCCGCCGCCAGCTGGCCGGCGACGGCCGCGGCCAGCGCGTCCTGATCCAGGCCGACCGCCTCGCCGGCGGCGCTGACGACCACCGCCAGCAGACCGTCCTGGCCGCGATCCGCTGCTTGGCCGAGAGGACCGAGCTGGCCGCGGTCGAACACGAACTGGCCCCAGGCGCCGTGCGCCGGATCGTCGAGCAGGGCGCAGAAGGGCAGCGGCAGGCGCAGCCCTGGCTCGTACTGCAGATAGACGGTGGAGATCGGCTCGTAGGCGAAGGCGCCCAGCTGCGCGCTCAAGGCCTCGGCGCCGGGCAGGGGGCGCAGCAGGGTAGCGCTCTGCCAGGCCGGCGTGGCCAGCACCACCGCGTCGACGTCGACGGCTTCGCTGCCGGTGCTCACGCGCCAGCCATTGCCCTGCGGCGCGATGGCATCGACGCGGGCGCCGCATTGAACATTGCCGCCGCGGTCCTCAATGTAGCGGCGGGCCGCTTCCGGGAACAGGGCGTCGAGCAGCACGCGCGGCAGCAGCATGTCGGAAGCCTTGCGCTTGGCGCCCAGGCTGTCGCGCAGCACGGCGAGGAAGACGTTGGCGGAGGCGCGTTCGAGCGGCGTGTTCAGGGCCGCCAGGCACAGCGGGCGCCACATCAGGCGGGTCAGGCGCGGCGTCTGGCCGAAGCGGGCCAGCAGCTCGGCCACGCTGCAGTCGGTGTTGAGGCCCCAGTCCATCCAGCGCGCGCTGGTGGTGAAGCGGGCCAGCGCCAGCTTGTCTTCGCGTTCCAGTCCTTTTGCGCGCAGCAGGGCAACCAGCATGTGCAGCGGCGCCGGCAGGCGCGGGGCGACGAAATCCATCAGGGGCGTGCCGTCATGCGCGCTTCCGGCCGGATAGCGCATCTGCAGGGGCAGGCGCAGCAGGGCGTCGGATTCGCGGACGCCGACGCGGCGCAGCAGCGCCAGCGTGTCGGCATAGGCGCCGAGCATGATGTGCTGGCCGTTGTCGAGCAGGGCTTCCTTCGCCTGCACGGCGCGCGCGCGGCCGCCCAGCGTGCGCGCAGCCTCGAACAGCGTGACCCGTGCGCCCTTGGCAGCCAGTTCGACGCCGGCCGCGCAGCCGGCCCAGCCGCCGCCGACGACGGCGATGTGCTTAGCCACGGATGTCAGCCTCGGATGTAGGTCTTCCACGCCAGCCACAGCTTGCGCAGCGGCGTGAGCGAAATGCGCTGGTTCAGCACCTTGAAGTCGTCGCGCTCGACCTCGTCGAGGACGGTGCGGTAGATCGCCGCCATCATCAGGCCCGGGCGCTGGGCGCGCCGGTCTTCCTTGGGCAGCAGGGCGAAGGCTTCGTCGTAGACTGCGCGCGCACGGTCGGCCTGGAACTTCATCAGCGCCTCGAATTTTTCGCTGTGGCGGAAATTCAGGATATCGGCGGCGGTGACGCCGAACTGCTGGAGTTCGTTGACCGGCAGGTAGATGCGGCCCTTGCGCGCATCGTCGCCGACGTCGCGGATGATGTTCGTCAGCTGGAAGGCCAGGCCCAGCTTCTCGGCATATTGCAGGGTCTGCGGATTGGTGGCGCCGAAGATGCTGGCCGAGAGGATGCCGACCACGCCGGCCACGTGCCAGCAATATTTGCGCAGGCCCGCGTAATCGAGATAGCGCGACTGGTCGAGGTCCATCTCCATGCCGTCGACGATGGCCTGCAGGTGCTCCTGCTGCAGGTTATAGGCCGCCAAGTGCGGCTGCAGCGCCTGGGTCACCGGGTGGGTCGGCGCGCCATTGTACATGGCGGCCAGCTCGGTGCGCCACCAGGCCAGCTTGATGCGCGCCACCGACTGGTCGCTGGTCTCGTCGACGGTGTCGTCGACCTCGCGGCAGAACGCGTACAGCGCCGTGATCGCCCTGCGCCGCTCGGGCGGCAGGAACAGGAAGCTGTAATAGAAGCTGGAGCCGCTTTGGACGGTCTTTTGTTGGCAGTAGTCGTCGGGAGACATAGAAAAAATGCAAAGTGAGCGCAATGCTAGTCCGCTATCTTAGCCGATGCGGCTGTTTTAGCGAAGAAAGTGAGGGTTTCGACCGATGACGCAAGTACATACAAGCTGGCACGCCGGCCGGAACCCTGTCGTCCTGCTCTGGCTAGCGTTCTGGGCCGTTGCCGCCATGACGGCAATCGTCGACAGGTGTGGGCGGATGCTGGACGCGTGGCAGGCTATATTGAACCTGCTCGGTTTACTACAGATGATTCTGGCGGCGAGCCTTGTCAGGACCAAAGGATGGGGAGCCTCTGTTCTGGCCCACGTCGTCCTCGGATTGCTGCTTGGGCAGTGGTGGTTTGTCGAATCCACGTTCATGCAAGTCGTCTGGCGCTTGTCGGGCTTCGGGCCCTGAGCGCGCCATGATCCTCACATCCTCAGCGCGCGCCACAGCAGCACCCCCCAATCCAGCCGCTTGAGCTGCGGCCGGCGCCGGAACACGTCATAGTCGGCGTGTTCGATCGCCTCCAGAATCCGCAACCCACCCTGCACGACCAGCCGCAGTTCCCAGCCGATCCGGCCCGGCAGCCGGGTGGCCAGCGGCGCGCCTTCCAGCATCAGCGCGCGCGCCCGTTCCACCTCGAAGCGCATCAGCGCCCGCCAGGCCGGGTTGGTCTCGCCCTGCGCGATCTGCTCCTCGCCCACGCCAAAGCGCGCCAGGTCCTCCTGCGGCAAATAGATACGCCCCTTGCCGATGTCGATGCCGACGTCCTGCCAGAAGTTGATCAGCTGGAGGCTTGAACAGACCGCGTCCGATTCGCGCAGGCTGACATCGTCTACGGTGCCGTACAAACCCAGCATCAGCCGCCCGACCGGATTCGCCGACCGGCGGCAGTAATCCAGCAGCGAGGGGAAATCGGCATAGCGGGTGGTGACCACGTCCTGGCGGAAGGCGCTCAGCAGGTCGCGCAGCGGCTGCAGGGGCAGAGCGTGGCGGCGCAGGGCTTCGGCCAGGCGCGCGAACATCGGATCGGCCGGCGTGTCGCCGCGCTCGATCAAGTCCAGCTCAGCATCGTAAGCGTTCAGGCTTGCCAGGCGCTCGGCAGGCAGCGCATCGCCCTCGTCGGCGATGTCGTCGGCGCTGCGTGCGAAGGCATAGATCGCCTCGACGGCAGGTACCAGGCGGCGCGGCAGCAGGATCGAGGCGACAGGGAAGTTTTCGTAGTGATCGACGGGCATGGAGTACTGACTCTAACGTCATTTACTGGCTGTGTTTGCATGATTATAATTGCTGGGATTTATTAAAAGAATATCGCCGCCGCCTTTGCCGCTATTGCCGCGGCCTCCCTCCGAGAGGAACCCATCGTGCAAGACCCCCGAATTCCGCTCCCGCGCACCCTCGTCGCCGCAGCCCTTGCGCTGTCCCTGCTGGCTGCCTGTTCGAAGGATGCGCCGCCGCCCGAGGACGTGCGTCCTGTGCGCGCCCTGACGCTGGCCGCTGGCGGCGTGCGCACCAGCACCGAGTTTTCCGGCGACGTGCGCCCGCGCTACGAGTCGCGCCTCGGCTTCCGGGTCGGCGGCAAGATCAGCGCGCGCAAGGTGGACGTCGGCACCAGCGTCAAGCGCGGCACCCTGCTGATGCAGCTGGACCCCCAGGACCTGCGCCTCGGCCAGGCCCAGGCCCAGGCCAGCCTGCGCGCGGCCCAGACCAGCTACGATCTGGCGCGCGCCGAGCTGAAACGCTACCAGGACCTGCGCAGCCAGAACTTCGTCAGCCAGGCGGTGCTGGACCAGAAAGTGGCGGCGGCCCGTTCGGCACAGGCCAGCGTCGAAGCCGCGCGCGCCCAGTCGCGCGAACAGGCGAACCAGACCGGTTATGCGAGCCTGGAAGCCGATACTGACGGCGTCGTCACCGGCATCGACGCCGAGGTCGGCCAGGTGGTGCAGGCCGGCACGCCGGTGGTGCGCGTCGCGCGTACCGACGAGAAGGAAGTCGTGATCGGCGTCCCGGAAGACCAGGTCGACGAACTGCGCCACGCCGGCGACGTGAAGGTGCGCCTGTGGGCCGACCCGAACCGCAGCATCGCCGGCAAGATCCGCGAAATCTCGCCGGTTGCGGATCCCGCCACCCGCACTTATACGGTCAAGGTGTCGATCCCTGCCAGCGAGGAGGCACGCCTCGGGATGACGGCCGTGGTCGAGATCCAGCGTCAGGCCGATGCGGCTTCCGGCAGCCAGCTGCGCGTTCCCTTGTCCGCGCTGGTGCAGAACAAGGGTGCCAGCGCCGTCTGGGTGGTCGAGAACAACGCCGTCAGGCTGCAGCCGGTGCAGGTGGGCGGCGTGGCCGGCAACGACGTATTGCTGACTAACGGCGTCAAGCCAGGCCAGACCATCGTCACGGCCGGTGTCAATCTGCTGAAGCCGGGGCAGAAGGTCAGGATCCTGACTGCCGACGTGGCGCGCCGCGCCGATGCGGAGAGTGAGGCGGCCGGCACGCCGGCGGTGGGCGGCAAATGAAGCATTTCAACCTGTCGCGCTGGGCGCTGGAAAACATCCCGCTGACGCGCTACCTGATCGCGGTCCTGCTCCTGCTGGGCATCCTCAGCTACAACCAGCTGGGCCAGGACGAGGACCCGCCCTTCACCTTCCGCGCGATGGTGATCCAGGCCCGCTGGCCGGGCGCTACCGCCGTGCAGATGGCCCAGCAGGTCACCGACCCGATCGAGCGCAAGCTGCAGGAGACGCCCTACGTCGACAAGATCCGCAGCTTCTCCAAGCCGGGCGAGACCACCATCATCCTCGAGCTGCGCGAATCGACGCCGCCATCGGCGGTCCCGCCGACCTGGTACCAGGTGCGCAAGAAGATCGGCGACATCGCCCTCACGCTGCCGCAGGGCGTGATCGGGCCCTTCTTCAACGATGAATTCGGCGATACCTACGGCTCCATCTTCGCGCTGTCCGGCGACGGCTTTACCTATGCCGAAATGCGCGACTACGCCGACTTCGTGCGCCAGCAGCTGCTCAACGTGCCGCTGGTCGCCAAGGTCGAGCAGTTCGGGGTGCAGGCCGAGAAGGTCAACATCCTGTTCTCGCAGCAGAAGTTCGCCCAGCTGGGCGTGCCCTTCGACGCCATCGTCAACCAGATCGCCACCCAGAATGGGGTCGAGTCGGCCGGCGTGCTGGTGACGCCGACGGAAAACCTGCAGGTGCGCGTGACCGGCGCCCTGAAGACCGTACAGCAGCTCGAGAACCTCAGCCTGCGCGCCGGGAATACGACCTTCCGCCTCGGCGACTTCGCCACCGTGCAGCGCGCCTACGAGGACCCGCCGCGCGAGAAGATGCGCTTCAACGGCAAGGAAGTGATCGGCCTGGGCGTGTCGATGGAAAAGGGCGGCAATATCATCCAGCTCGGCAAGGGCCTGGAAGAGACCGTGGCGCGCATCCGTTCCCAGCTCCCGGTCGGCATCGAGCTCGAACGCGTGTCGAATCAACCCGCGGCCGTCACGGCGTCCGTGAGCGAATTCATGCACACGCTGATCGAAGCGGTCGTGATCGTGCTGGTCGTCTCCTTCCTGTCGCTGGGCCTGCACAGCAAGCCGCGCTGGCGCATCGACGTGCGTCCGGGCCTGGTGGTGGCGCTGACGATTCCGCTGGTGCTGGCGATCACCTTCCTCTTCATGAACATCTTCGACATCTCGCTGCACAAGGTGTCGCTGGGCGCGCTGATCATCGCCCTCGGCCTGCTGGTCGACGATGCCATCATCGCGGTGGAGATGATGGTGCGGAAGATGGAGGAGGGCATGTCGCGCTTCGAGGCCGCCACCTTCGCCTACACCTCGACCGCCTTCCCGATGCTGACCGGGACGCTGATCACGGCCGCCGGCTTCCTGCCGATCGGCCTGGCCAAGTCGGCGGCCGGCGAATACACCTTCTCGATGTTCTCGGTGAACGCGATCGCGCTGGTTGTTTCGTGGGTGGTGGCGGTGACCTTCACGCCCTACATCGGTTTCATCCTGCTGAAGGTGCAGCCGCATCCTGGTGGCGAGCATGGCAGCCACGACGTGTTCGACACGCCGGCTTACAACCGCTTCCGCCGCATCGTCAACTGGTGCGTGACCTTCCGCATGACGACCATCGCGCTGTCGCTGGCGGTGTTCGCGCTGGGCGTGTTCGGCTTCAAGTTCATCGAAAAGCAGTTCTTCCCGGATTCCAGCCGCCCCGAACTGATGGTCGAGATGTGGCTGCCCGAAGGGACCAGCTTCAGCGCCAACGAGGCGCTGGTCAAGAAGTTCGAGACCTGGGTGAGGCGCCAGCCGGAGCTGGACAGCGTGACCAGCTATGTCGGCACCGGCAGCCCGCGTTTCTACCTGCCGCTGGACCAGATCTTCCCGCAGTCGAACGTCTCGCAGCTGGTGGTGCTGCCCAAGTCCGCGCACGAACGCGAGAGCCTGATGCGCAAGATCCAGACCGTGCTGAAGGACGATTTTCCGGAGGTGCGCGGGCGCGTGAAGCTGCTGCCGAACGGGCCGCCGGTGCCTTACCCGGTGCAGTTCCAGGTGTCGGGCCCGGACATCGCCGTGGTGCGCGGCGTGGCCGACCAGGTCAAGGAGATCCTGCGCGCGAACCCGAACGCGGTCGGCGTCAACGACAACTGGAACGAGTCGGTCAAGGTGCTGCGCCTGGATCTCGACCAGGACAAGCTGCGCGCGCTAGGCGTGACCAGCCAGGCCGTGCGCCGTACGGTCGCCACCGTGCTGTCGGGGACGACCATCGGCCAGTTCCGCGAAAGTAACCGCCTGATCGACATCGCCGTGCGCCAGCCGATCGAGGAGCGCTCGACGATGTCGGTGCTGGCGAATACGAATATCCCGACGGCGTCCGGCAAGGCGGTGCCGCTGTCGCAGGTGGCGCGCATCGAATTCGTGTGGGAGCCGGGCGTGGTCTGGCGCCGCGGGCGCGAGTGGGCGATCATGGTGCAGTCGGACGTGGTCGACGGCATCCAGGGGCCGACCGTGTCGAGCCAGGTCGGCGGCAAGCTGGACGCGCTGCGCGCGAAGCTGCCGGCCGGCTACCGCATCACGCTGGAAGGCGCGGCCGCCGACAGTTCGAAAGCGGAAGCCTCGATCTCGGCCAACGTGCCGCTGGTGCTGTTCATCGTGTTCACGCTGCTCATGCTGCAGCTGCACAGCTTCTCGCGTTCGCTGCTGGTGTTCCTGACCGGGCCGCTGGGCGTCGCCGGCGCCGCGATGGCCTTGCTGCTGCTGGGCCGGCCCTTCGGCTTCGTCGCCAACCTGGGTGTGATCGCGCTGTTCGGCATGATCATCCGGAATTCCGTGATCCTGGTCGACCAGATCGAAAAGGACATCGCGGAGGGCAGGGAAGCCTGGGATGCGATCGTGGAAAGCGCGGTGCGGCGCTGCCGACCGATCCTGCTGACGGCGGCTGCGGCGGCATTGGCGATGATTCCGCTGTCGCGCTCGGTATTCTGGGGCCCGATGGCGGTCGCGATCATGGGCGGCCTGCTGGTGGCGACGGCATTGACGCTGCTGTTCCTGCCGGCGCTTTATGCGGCGTGGTTCAGGGTGAAGAAGCCGCAATGAGCTCATCCATTGCGCACTATTCAAAATTCCCCAATGGTGTCAGAAAATCCAGTAAAATAACTGGTTGAAGTTGTAGCCCCTAAACAGCGGAGTGCAGGGCGACCGGTTTTACGCACGGGCGCCCTTTGTTTTTGCGGCAAGAATGCAATCCCGCGCGAGGATGGCGAAATTGGTAGACGCACCAGGTTTAGGTCCTGACGCCAGCAATGGTGTGGGGGTTCGAGTCCCCCTCCTCGCACCACGAATAATTATTTTTTTGGACGATTTTAACAATGGCAACTGCAGTCGAAAACCTGGGTAAACTCGAGCGTCGCTTGACTCTTACTTTTCCGCTGAGCGACGTACGTACGGAAGTTGAAAAGCGCCTCAAAGTGCAGGCCAAGACCGCTCGTGCGCCGGGCTTCCGTCCGGGCAAAGTGCCCCTGAAAATGGTTGCGGCTCAGTACGGCTACCAGATCGAGTCCGACGTGCTGAACGACAAGGTCGGCCAGGCATTCGGCCAGGCTGCCGAAGAAAACCAGCTGCGCGTTGCCGGCATGCCGAAAATCGAGCCGAAGCAGGATGCGCCGGAAGGCATGCTGGCCTTCGACGCCACTTTCGAAGTCTACCCGGAAGTGACCCTGCCGGATCTGGCAGGCATCGAAGTCGAGACCGCCAAGGCCGACGTGTCGGACGCCGAAATCGACAAGACCATCGACATCCTGCGCAAGCAGCGCGTGCACTTCCACGCCAAGGGTGAAGCAGGCGAGCACGGCGACGGCGGCGAGCCGGTGGCCGCCAACGGCGACCGCGTGACCGTCGACTTCGTCGGCGCCATCGACGGCGTCGAATTCGCCGGCGGCAAGGCCGACAACTATGCATTCGTGCTGGGCGAAGGCCGCATGCTGCCGGAATTCGAAGCCGCGACCGTCGGCCTGAAAGTCGGCGAAAGCAAGACCTTCCCGCTGGCCTTCCCGGAGGATTACCACGGCAAGGACGTCGCCGGTAAAACCGCCGAGTTCACCATCACCCTGAAGAAGCTCGAGTGGGCGCACATGCCGGAAGTCGACGCCGAGTTCGCCAAGTCGCTGGGCATCGAAGACGGCAGCGTCGAGAAGATGCGCGACGACATCAAGGTCAACCTCGAGCGTGAAGTCACCGCCCGCATCAAGGCCCGCAACAAGGAAGCCGTGATGGACGCGCTGGTCGCCGCCACCGAAATGGACGTGCCGAAGGTCATGATCGAGCAGGATTCGCAGCGCCTGGCCGAGCAGACCCGCCAGGACATGGCCCAGCGCGGCATGGACGTGAAGAGCCTGCCGTTCCCGGCCGACCTGTTCGCCACCAAGGCCGAGCGCCGCGTGCGCCTGGGTCTGATCCTGTCGCAGCTGGTGCAGGACAACAACCTGCAGGCAACCCAGGAGCAGGTGAAGTCGCAGATCGAAGACTTCGCGCAAAGCTACGAAGACCCGAAGGAAGTCCTGAAGTATTACTATAGCGATCGTCGTCGTCTGGGCGAGATCGAAGCTCTTGTATTGGAAGAAAACGTCGTTAACTATGTGCTGGGCAAGGCAAAGGTGACGACCAAGGACATCGCCTTTGACGAGCTGATGGGCAGCGCGCCGCAAGCCTGAGCTTCGGTGTAAGCTAGTCCTCTGAAGCCCGGCCGCCGGCGATCGCTGGTCCCGGGCTTCTTTAACTCTTCTTTAAGGAAAGTGACAGGTATGAATCGTAATCCTGCGTTGGATACCCAAGCCCTCGGTCTGGTGCCGATGGTGATCGAGCAGAGCGGCCGCGGCGAGCGCGCCTACGACATCTACTCGCGCCTGCTGAAGGAGCGCGTGATCTTCCTGGTCGGCCCTGTCAACGACCAGATGGCCAACCTCATCGTGGCCCAGCTGCTGTTCCTGGAAAGCGAAAATCCGGACAAGGACATTTCGCTCTACATCAACTCGCCGGGTGGTTCGGTGTCGGCCGGCCTGGCCATCTTCGACACGATGAACTTCATCAAGCCGGACGTGTCGACCCTGTGCACGGGCCTGGCAGCTTCGATGGGCGCCTTCCTGCTGGCAGCGGGCGCCAAGGGCAAGCGTTTCTCGCTGCCGAACTCGCGCGTCATGATTCACCAGCCGTCCGGCGGTTCGCAGGGCATGGCTTCGGATATCGAAATCCAGGCCAAGGAAATCCTGTACCTGCGCGAGCGTCTGGCACGCATCATGGCGGACAACACCGGCCAGACCATCGAACAGATCCACAAGGACACCGACCGCGACCGCTTCATGTCGAGCGAGGAAGCCGTGGAATACGGTCTGATCGACCGGGTCTTGACCAATCGCGCATAAGTCTCCATATAAGATGTTGCTGAAAGACGCCCGAGCGCAACAGCGGATCGGGCGTTCTTTTTTTATTTCGGGTAGCATGGAGACGTGCGCGCTTGTTGCGCATCCGTATTAGCGTTATATTCATAGCAATTCAACAGAAACTTGCCCCATGTCTGACAAAAAATCCTCCAGCGGTGAAAAACTCCTGTACTGCTCCTTCTGCGGCAAGAGCCAGCATGAGGTGAAGAAGCTCATCGCGGGACCGTCGGTCTTCATCTGCGATGAGTGCATCGATCTGTGCAACGACATCATCCGTGACGAGACCTCGAACGTGGAATCGGTGGCTGGTGGCGCCAAGTCCGACCTGCCGACCCCGCACGAGATCGCCGAACTGCTCGACCAGTACGTGATCGGCCAGCAAACGGCCAAGCGCATCCTGTCGGTGGCGGTGTACAACCACTACAAGCGCCTCAAGCACCTGGGCAAGAAGGACGACATCGAGCTGTCCAAGAGCAATATCCTGCTGGTGGGCCCGACTGGTTCTGGCAAGACGCTGCTGGCCCAGACCCTGGCGCGCACCCTGAACGTCCCCTTCGTCATCGCCGATGCGACCACGCTGACCGAAGCCGGCTACGTGGGTGAGGACGTCGAGAACATCATTCAGAAGCTGCTGCAGAGCTGTAATTACGAAGTCGAGAAGGCCCAGCGCGGCATCGTCTACATCGACGAGATCGACAAGATTTCGCGCAAGTCGGACAACCCGTCGATCACCCGCGACGTCTCGGGCGAGGGCGTGCAGCAGGCGCTGCTGAAACTGATCGAGGGCACCATGGCCTCGGTGCCGCCGCAGGGCGGGCGCAAGCACCCGAACCAGGACTTCGTGCAGATCGACACCACCAACATCCTGTTCATCTGTGGCGGCGCTTTCGACGGCCTCGACAAGATCGTTCAGAACCGTTCGGAAAAGTCGGGCATCGGCTTTGGCGCCAACGTCAAGAGCCAGACCTCGCGTTCGGTCAGCGACGTGCTGATGGAAGCCGAGCCGGAAGACCTGGTCAAGTTCGGCCTGATTCCGGAACTGGTGGGCCGTCTGCCGGTCGTGGCCACGCTCGCCGAGCTGACCGAAGAAGCGCTGATCCAGATCCTGGTCGAGCCGAAGAACGCGCTCATCAAGCAGTATTCGAAACTGCTGGACATGGAAGGCGCGGAACTCGAAATCCGGCCGGCGGCCCTGCACGCGATTGCCAAGAAAGCACTGGCGCGCAAGACCGGCGCACGTGGCCTGCGTTCGATCCTGGAACACGCGCTGCTGGATGTGATGTATGAATTGCCGAGTCAGCAAAATGTCGTGAAAGTCGTGATCGATGAAAATACGATCACGAATGGCGCGAAACCTTTGCTGATTTATAGCGAATCGCCGAAAGCCGCTGGGGAAAATTAAAAATTTCCTCGCGCACACAACACAAAAGGTCTTGAAACGCTGATTCTTGGCGGTACAATTTATCTCAACAAAAGACCACGGCTTCAAACGGAAAGCCACTCGTGACCCTGGTCGCGTAGTGGCTTTTTTATTTGAATAACGCTTTTGTCGGAACGGCTATATTAGATTGCCGCATTTATTGCGGAAAATAATTTTGAGGCCGGTCTTGTGTTCCGACGCTGTGCGCCCCACATCGTCAACACGCTTTTTATAAGGTATGCCATGACCACTACTAAATTTACTGAACAGATGACCTTGCCGCTGCTGCCATTGCGCGACGTGGTCGTGTTTCCGCATATGGTGATACCTCTGTTCGTCGGCCGCCCGAAATCGATCAAGGCGCTCGAAGCCGCGATGGAGCAGGGTAAGAGCATCATGCTCGCAGCCCAAAAGGCCGCTGCCAAGGACGAACCTTCCGCCGCAGACATCTACGAGATCGGCTGCGTGGCCAATATTCTGCAAATGCTGAAGCTGCCCGACGGTACCGTGAAGGTGCTGGTCGAAGGCGCGCAGCGTGCCCGTATCAACCACATCACCGACGCACCGAGCCACTTCGTCGCCGACCTGACCCCGATCAACTCCGAAACCGGCGACGATTCGGAAGTCGAGGCGATGCGCCGCGCGATCGTCCAGCAGTTCGACCAGTACGTCAAACTCAACAAGAAGATCCCGCCCGAGATCCTGGCTTCGCTGGCCGGCATCGACGACGCCGGCCGCCTGGCCGACACCGTTGCCGCCCACCTGCCGCTCAAGCTCGAGCAGAAGCAGGTCATCCTCGAGATCTTCAACGTCTCCAAGCGCCTTGAGCACCTGCTCGGCCAGCTGGAAGGCGAACTCGACATCCTGCAGGTCGAAAAGCGCATCCGTGGCCGCGTCAAGCGCCAGATGGAGAAATCGCAGCGCGAGTACTACCTGAACGAGCAGGTCAAGGCCATCCAGAAGGAACTGGGTGAGGGCGAAGACGGCGCCGACATCGAAGAGCTCGAGAAGAAAGTGATCGCAGCCAAGATGCCGAAGGAAGCCATGGAAAAAGCCCAGGCCGAGATCAAGAAGCTGAAGATGATGTCGCCGATGTCGGCCGAAGCCACCGTCGTGCGCAACTACATCGACACCCTGGTCGGCCTGCCGTGGAAAAAGAAATCCAAGGTCACCATCGACCTGGAAAAGGCTCAGCAGGTGCTGGAATCGGACCACTACGGCCTCGACAAGATCAAGGAACGCATCCTCGAGTACCTCGCGGTGCAACAGCGCGTCGACAAGCTGAAGGCGCCGATCCTGTGCTTCGTCGGTCCTCCGGGCGTGGGTAAAACCTCGCTGGGCGAGTCGATTGCCCGTGCGACCGGCCGCAAGTACGTGCGCATGGCCCTAGGTGGCGTGCGCGACGAAGCCGAGATCCGCGGCCACCGCCGTACCTACATCGGCTCGATGCCGGGCAAGGTGCTGCAATCGCTGTCGAAAGTCGGCGTGCGCAACCCGCTGTTCCTGCTCGACGAGATCGATAAAATGGGTGCGGACTTCCGCGGCGACCCGTCGTCGGCACTGCTGGAAGTGCTGGACCCGGCGCAGAACCACACCTTCAGCGACCACTACGTCGAAGTCGACTTTGACTTGTCGGATGTGATGTTCGTGGCGACCTCGAACTCGTTCAACATCCCGCCGGCGCTGCTCGACCGTATGGAAGTGATCCGCCTGTCGGGTTACACCGAGGACGAAAAGACCAGCATCGCCCAGCGCTACCTGCTGCCGAAGCAGATCAAGAACAACGGCCTGAAGGAAGAGGAAATCAAGGTCGAAGAGTCCGCGATCCGCGACATCATCCGCTACTACACCCGTGAAGCGGGCGTGCGTTCGCTCGAGCGCGAAATCTCGAAGATCTGCCGCAAGGTCGTCAAGATGCTGCTGCTGAAGAAGGATGGCAAGCGCGTCATCGTCGGCTCGAAGAACCTGGACAAGTTCCTGGGGGTGCGCCGTTACGACTTCGGCGTGGCCGAGAAGGAAAACCAGATCGGCCAGGTGGTCGGCCTGGCCTGGACCGAGGTGGGCGGCGATCTGCTGACCATCGAAGCCGTCAACGTGCCGGGCAAGGGCGCGATCATCCGCACCGGTACCCTGGGCGACGTGATGAAGGAATCGATCGAGGCGGCCCGCACCGTGGTGCGCTCGCGTGCCCAGCGCTTCGGCATCAAGGCCGAAGCCTTCGAGAAGACCGACATCCACATCCACGTGCCGGAAGGCGCGACGCCGAAGGATGGTCCGTCGGCCGGTATCGGCATGACGACCGCGCTGGTCTCGGCCTTCACCGGCATCCCGGTGCGCGCCGACGTGGCGATGACCGGCGAGATCACGCTGCGCGGCGAAGTACTGCCGATCGGCGGCCTGAAAGAGAAGCTGCTGGCGGCGCATCGCGGCGGCATCAAGACGGTGCTGATCCCCGAGCAGAACGTGAAGGACCTGGCCGACATCCCGGACAACGTCAAGAACAAGCTCGAGATCGTGCCGGTACGCTGGATCGAGAAGGTGCTGGAAGTGGCGCTGGAACGCCAGCCCGAGCCGATCGTCGACGTGCCTGCAGTGGCGGCGCCGGTGGCAGCGACTGCCGAAGGGCAGGGCGGCGTGGTCAAGCACTAAGGGAAGTACTGAGCGAAGCGGTTTCCTGACCGTTTCCTTACAAAAGGGCGCCTGCGGGCGTCCTTTTTCATTTCTGACAGTCCTTGTTGCCAGACAGCAGCAACGTTGCTTGACACAAAGCATTGCGCCCCTGTTTAATACGCGCTTGCGGTTTTTTGCCGAATGTCTAACGAGGGAAAGAAGTGAACAAAACTGAACTGATCGAAGAAATCGCGAAATCCGCGGACCTGACCAAAGCCTCTGCGGCACGCGCCCTCGACGCCATGATCACCGCTGTGACCGACACCCTGAAGAAGAACGACAGCGTGACCCTGGTCGGCTTCGGCACCTTCACCGTCGGCGAACGCGCTGCCCGTACCGGCCGCGATCCGCGTACCAAGGAAGCCATCAAGATCAAGGCCGCCAAGGTCCCGAAATTTAAGGCTGGTAAAGCCCTGAAAGATGCAGTAAACTAATGCCTTCGCTGCGCTGAGGTGCAGCGGAAAGTGTCGCCTTATTGCGTGGAGCGGTAGTTCAGTTGGTTAGAATACCGGCCTGTCACGCCGGGGGTCGCGGGTTCGAGCCCCGTCCGCTCCGCCACCAACAAGTCGATGCATCGGTAGTACAGAATCTGGAGCGGTAGTTCAGTTGGTTAGAATACCGGCCTGTCACGCCGGGGGTCGCGGGTTCGAGCCCCGTCCGCTCCGCCAGATGCTAGGTGTGAAAGAAAGGCGAACCGCGGTTCGCCTTTTTTTTCGGCTTTTTGTAATCGCATTTTCAACCTTGATTGGCTGACCATGTTTGAATTTATCCGTACCCACCAGCGGCTGATGCAGTTCCTGCTGCTCCTGCTGATCCTGCCTTCGTTCGTGCTCGTCGGCGTCAGCCAGTATGAAAGTCGCGGCAGCAACGACGGTGTCGCGACTGTCGACGGCCGCACGATCACGCAGCAGGAATGGGAAGCGGCGCAGCGCCGCCAGATCGAGCAGGCGCGCGCCATGATGGGCGCCCAGTTCGACCAGAAGATGTTCGACACCCCGGAAGCGAAGCAGGAAGTGCTCGATGGCCTGGTGGCCGAGCGCGCCGTCAACGCCGAAGTCGCACGCAACAACCTCACCATCGGCAACGCCGCGCTGGTCAAGGCGATCCAGGAGCAGACCGGCCTGAAGAAGCCTGACGGCAGCTTCGACGTCGATGCCTACAAGGTCTTCCTGACCTCGCAGGGCATGACCGCCGAAGGCTTCGAGCAGCGCGTGCGCCACCAGATGGCCGTGCAGCAGCTGGCCGCTTCGGTCGGCGCCACCGCTTTCGCGCCGCGCTCGGTGGCGGGCCGCCTGTCGGACATCAACGACCAGCAGCGCGAAGTGCAGGAACTGCTGTTCCCGGCAGCGAACTTCGCCTCGCAGGTCAAGGTCACCGACGAGATGGTCAAGGCTTATTACGAAAAGAACGCCAAGCTGTTCCAGGTGCCGGAAACCATCAAGGCCGAGTACATCGTGCTGAACCCGGAAGCCGTCGACAAGCTGGTGACCGTAAGCGACGCCGACATCGCCGATTTCTACAACAAGAACAAGGCCAAGTTCTCCACGCCGGAAAAGCGCACCGCCAGCCACATCCTGATCACCGTGGCCAAGGACGCCAAGCCGGCCGACGACGCCGCCGCCAAGGCCAAGGCGCAAGCCATCCTGGCCGAGGTGCAGAAGAACCCGGCCGACTTCGCCAAGATCGCCAAGGCGCAATCGCAGGATCCGGGTTCGGCCGAACTGGGCGGCGACCTCGGCGTGGTCGAGAAGGGCCTGTTCGACAAGCCGGTCGAAGACGCGATCTTCCAGCTGAAGGAAGGCGAGACGAGCGGTCTGGTGCGTTCGAGCTTCGGCTACCACATCGTCAAGGTGACCAAGGTCGTGCCCTCGACCCAGAAGTCGCTGGAAGAGGCGAAGCCGGAAATCGTCGCCGACCTGAAGAAGACCAGGATGGCGAACAAGTATTCGGAACTGGCCGAGACCTTCACCAACACTGTCTACGAGCAGGCCGACAGCCTGAAGCCGGCCGCCGACAAGCTGGGTCTGAGCATCCAGACCGTCGAAGGCCTGACCCGCACGCCGAACCCGGCCGTGGGTAACCCGCTGGTGAACAATGACAAGTTCCTGAAAGCGATCTTCTCGCAGGACGCCATCGCCAACAAGCGCAACACCGACGCCGTCGAAGTCGCGCCGAGCACCCTGGTGGCAGGCCGCGTGCTGGAATTCAAACCGGCGACCAAGCGTCCGCTGGCCGAAGTCGACGCCGCGATCCGCCAGCGCGTGACCCAGGAAGAAGAAGTGCGACTGGCACGCCAGGCCGGCGAAGCCAAGCTGGCCGCCGCCAAGGCATCGGGCGACGCCACCGGTTTCGGCGACGTGAAAGTCGTGTCGCGCACCATGCCGCAGCCGACGATCAACCCGACCGCCGCGATGGCCGTCCTGAAGGCCGACGTCAGCAAGCTGCCGGCCTATGTCGGCGTCGAACTGCCGGGCCAGGGCTATGGCGTGTACCGCATCGGCAAGGTGTCGCAGCCGGCCCAGCCGGACGAGGCGCGCCGCAAGCAGGAAGCGGAGGCGATCGCCCGTGCCGCCGGCAACGCCGAGCTGTACGGCTACGTCGAGGCGCTGAAGAAGAAGGCCAAGGCGAAGGTGAACGCCAAGCCGGCCGCGCTGGGCGCGAAGTCCGCCGAGTAATCAGCCTGGTGCAGAACGAAAGCCCGGCCGCGTGAGCGGACCGGGCTTTTTTCATTTGCAGCAAGCCGAAAAAAGCTGCCTGCTCGTCGCATTGTTCCGGTCCTGCGTTGTCCAAGTAGTGGACGCGTGTGGAGGTGATGGCATGGACCTGCAAGCATTCACGGACAGATATATCGGCAAGACAAGCGTCGCCGATCTGATTGGACTCGGGCCGGTGAGTTATCGCCTGGCCCGCCGAATGCCCGACCTGGAGCTCGCTCGCGCCCTGATCGCGAATAACTTCTGGCAGGCTTTTGTTGAATCCAATGCCTATCTGCGTTGCCTCAAACATATGGGCGCGAGTATCAATGCTGCCCTTGCTGCGCGCGCGATTGTCGTGGCCAGGCCGGACCTGAATCGCTTCGACCTGGTGATCCTCGATCCCGGATTGCGGAGCGATGCCAGACCGCAGGTGATGGAACTGAATCTCAAATACTTCCCGCCAACCGACGCGGTGGCCGGCGCGATGAATGCGTCACGCTCGGGTGCGGCGGCGGCCATTGGCCAAGACGCCCTTCAGCTTGCGTTAGAGACCGCATATGGCGGTTCCGATCCCTTCGGCGTGATGTTGGCGCCGGCGCCGGAGCGGGAATATACATGCGTGCCCAGCAATGCCTTGCATGTCGACGACCGGAAGGGGGAAGTGTCGACAGCAGGCATCATGGTGAGGTGTAACAAGAACCCGACGGCGACTGGTGTGACCGCGGCGCTGCATGCAGTGCTGGGCGCTGGTGTCAACGTCGACGTTAACGGTGTCGCCGGCACCATCCTGCGGAACGACCCTCTGCGCGATGCCGCCTTCATCGAACTTCCCCTGCCGCCGACCGGCATCCTTCAGAACCAGGGTGTCATGCACGGCATGCTGCCGCGCGGGAGACAAGCCTGCACGTTCTCGGGCGCCGGGTCGAGGAGCACGACGAACACGGTCATTACCGGATGGGACGTGCAATTGCCCACGCCCAGTACCTACCGGCAGGCGCTGATCTATACGGATCATGATGCCCAGCCCGGCGACTCGGGCGCCGCACTGGTGACGAGCGACGGTTGGGTCGTGGGATTTGCTTTCGAGCGCACCAAGTACGGTGAAACACCGGCTTATTGTTCATGGGTCTGGGCTCGCTCCGCGCTCGACGCCCTGGATGCCAGCCCCACTTGAGGAGACGACCATGGGATGGTTCAGGCGGGTACTCGATTCCGCGAACAAGCTGATTTACACGCAAGGCGAAGATTACGTCCTGGAGCAGCTCACCGAACAGAACGGGGTCGCCGGAATGCCTGAAGAGCTGGTCAAGGGCGAAGATTACGTCACGATCCGGCTCAGGTCCTTCCGCATCGTCAACGTCAGAAAATGGACAGGCAAGTTTTACGGGGCTGTCCAGTCTCGTGCGTACTATCTGCACGAGACCCAGGGGCAAGTCGAGTTCCAGAAGCTGATCGTTCCGGGAGCGCCTGACCTTCTCGAGATGGATGCAGCCAATGTCGACCGTGTCATCGTCGTCGACAAGCCTGTCCTGGGCCCGGTTCCTTATCTGGGCCAGCTGTCACTGGAGATCGGCTTGTTCTCCGTGAAATCGACCGATCTCGCCGCGCCCTATCTGAAGCTGCTGACCAATCTCGCGAACACGCCCGTCGTCGCGGCAATGGGTGCCGCCCGGCCGTTTATCGAGGCCTTGAGCCAGGGCGCGGATCTTTTATTTGGAAACGACAAGCAGGCGTCGCTCGAGATCGGCGCCGACAAGTCCTGGACGGATTTACGCACGGGAACATGGTTGCTGATGCGGGCGCCGAAAGACGTGTTCGACGTGAAGCAATTGCAACTGGCCGATTCGGACGGAAAAATCACGACCACCGCCGGCGAGTCCTACAAGGCCTACCCCTATCTCGTCTTCAGCATCGGACGCTCGAGCCAACGCGATGACTGGATGACGGTGCCTGAACTGAAAACGGCATGGGCGGCGCTTGCCGAAGCAGGAAGACACTCCCGGACCAAAGATGCCGAACGTCTGCTCGACGCATTTATCAACACCGCCAGGTGGTGTCCCGACCTGGTCCCGAAGCACGCCAAAAGGCTCGCCGACGAGGCGCGCGCCAAGGTGCCTGCATTGCTGCAGTCGAAGACCGTCATCTCGCAGCAGAAAGAGCCGCGCCCGTTTCCCGAGCTCGAATGGCTGGATCTGTACGGGCTGAACGCGGGCTGATCAGGCCCCATTCAGCGCGTGCGCAGCCGCCAGGAAATCGTCCCTGCCGATATCCCCCAGCTCCAGGACCTGCGCCTGCCCATATTGCACAAAATTGCGGTCGATCGAGCGCAGGTAGGCCGGGTCGTAGTGCTCGACCAGCAGCTCATCGACCAGCGCCGGCATGCGCCCGCCCTCGGCCATCTCGTGCCAGGCGTCGATCTTGGCGCGGCCGTGCAACTGCACAAGGTGATCCAGCTGGGCGTTCAGGCTCGAAGGATCGGCGCAGAAATGCTGGTAATCCTCCATCAGCAGGCGCACCCGGTTCGGCCGCGACAGCGTCAAGGCGATGCAGGGCGAGGCGCGCATGCGCTCCATGACCGCATCCGGCACGCGCAGGTTGCCGACCTTCTTGCTCTCCGATTCCACGAACACCGGCCTGGCTGGATCGAAGCGGCGCAGCTTGTCCCAGATGCGGGTCTCGAACATCTTCTGGGTCGGCTGCGGTTCGCCGGGCAGGTGGCCCAGCACCGAGCCGCGGTGGGCCGCCAGGCGTTCGAGATCGAGTACCTGAGCGCCGACCGCGTCGAGCGTCTCCAGCAGGCGGCTCTTGCCGCTGCCGGTGGTGCCGCAGACTACGCGGAAGGGCAGGGCCGGCGGGTTCTCCAGCGCCGTCGCCACGTAGGCGCGATAGGCCTTGTAGCCGCCATCGAGCTGCACCACGGGCCAGCCGACCTTGGCCAGGATGTGCGCCATCGAGCCGCTGCGGTTGCCGCCGCGCCAGCAGTAGACCAGCGGCTTCCAGTCGCGCGGTTTATCCGCGAACAGGGTGTCGATGTAACGGGCGATATTCTTCGCCACCAGCGGCGCGCCGATCCGCTTCGCCTCGAAGGCGCCGACCTGCTTGTAGGTGGTGCCGACCAGGATGCGCTCCTCGTCGTTCAGCACCGGGCAGTTGATGGCGCCGGGGATGTGGTCGAGCGCGTATTCCGATTCGCTGCGCGCGTCGATGATGGTGTCGAATGCGTCGAGTTCGGGCAGGACGTCGTTGAAGCTCAGGACAGCGGGGTATTTCATTCGTTAGTTCTTGATCAGCGGCGCCAGTTGCGGCCAGATGTTGTTGAGGATGACGGGATGGGCGGTCGCGAGCGGATGCATGCGGTCGGCCTGGAAGTTGGCGGGCACGAGGTCCACGCCCTGCAGCATGTAGGGCACCAGCGGCACTTTCAAGTCGGTGGAGAGCGCCTTGTACATGCCGGTGAAGCGTTCGGTGTAGGCGCGGCCGTAGTTCGGCGGCATGCGGATGCCGACCAGCAGTACCTTCGCATTGTTCTGCTGCGACAGCGTAATCATCGATCGCAGGTTGTCTTCCGCCGACGCGATCGGCAGGCCGCGCAGGCCGTCGTTCGCGCCCAGTTCCAGCACCACGATATTCGGCTTGTGCTGGGCCAGCAGGGCGGGCAGGCGCGAGCGTCCGCCGCTGGTCGTGTCGCCGCTGATGCTGGCGTTGACGATGCGTGCGTCCAGCTTTGCCGCCTTCAGTTTCTGTTCGAGCAGGGCGACCCAGCCCGTACCGCGCGCCAGGCCGTATTCGGCGGACAGGCTGTCGCCCACCACCAGTACCGTTTTTGGTGCAGAATAGGCGCTCGCCGAGGCAGCCAGCGCGAAGGCCGTCACGGCGCCGACAGTCCATTTCCTGACATTGAGAGTGAGATGAGCAAGCATGCGTGATATTCCCGAGGCTTCCAAACGTGATGCTTCCAATAGTGGTGCGAGTGGTGCGGCAGGCCGGCATCCGGCGATCGAAGTCGCCGGTCTGTCGAAGCGGGTGGCGGACGCCAGCGGCGAACTCACCATCCTGCACAGTGTCGATTTTACCGTGCAACCGGCGGAGACGCTCGCCCTCGTCGGCGCCTCCGGCTCCGGCAAGTCGACGCTGCTGGGTTTGATCGCGGGTCTCGATACGCCTTCCAGCGGCACCGTCAGGCTCGACGGCACCGACATCTTCGCCCTCGACGAGGACGGCCGCGCCGCCTTCCGCAAGGCCAAGCTGGGCTTCGTGTTCCAGTCCTTCCAGTTACTGCCGCATTTGAACGCACTCGAAAACGTGATGCTGCCGCTCGAACTGCGCGGCGAGGGTGACGCGCGCGAAAAAGCCGCGGCGATGCTGGGCCGCGTCGGCCTCGAGAGCCGCCTGCGCCACTACCCGAAATACCTGTCCGGCGGCGAGCAGCAGCGCGTGGCACTGGCGCGCGCCTTCGTCACGCACCCGCCGCTGCTGTTCGCCGACGAACCCACCGGCAGCCTCGATGCCGCTACCGGCGAGGCGGTGATCCAGCTGATGTTCGAGCTGAACCGCGAGCACGGATCGACCCTGGTGCTGGTGACGCACGATCCGGCGATGGCGGCGCGTTGCGGGCGGACGATCACCATCGCGGCGGGTAGATTGGTGTAGGGTGGGGTAAATCAGTCCGGGGGACTGGTTTACGTGCCCACGTGCCGAAAGAATCCGCATCGGCAACCAGCGCGTTGTAGACCGCCCGCATCGCCTTCGGCAACTCCCCGGCCGTCAGCCCGATCGGCCCGATCTCATCGTCGACCAGCCAGTCCGCCGCCGCGCCATGCATCCACACGGCGCCCAGCGCCGCTTCCCAGGCCGGCCAGCCCTGGCCCAACAAAGCCCCGCAGAAGCCCGCCAGAACGTCGCCGCTGCCGCCCGTGGCCAGGCCCGGGTTCCCGCTGGTGTTGAGCGCCACGAAGCCATCCGGGCGCGCAATCACGCTGCCGGCGCCTTTCAGCACCACCACGCTGTTGAAGCGCAGCGCCAGTTCGCGCGCATGTTCGAGCCGGTCGGCCTGCACGACGGGCGCCGTGACCCCGAGGAGGCGTGCCGCTTCCAGCGGGTGCGGGGTCAGCACGACTTCACCATCATGGGCAGCCAGGCGCTCGCCCAGTTCCGGGCGGGCGGCAACCAGGTTCAGGGCGTCGGCATCGACGACCAGCGGGCCGCGCGCGTCCAGCACCTTGCCGAGCAGGTGGATGGCCGCATCGGCACTGCCCATGCCGGGACCCGCCACCACGCTGCGGCCGGCGTAATCGAGGCCCGCGGCGTCGCGGAACATGATCTCCGGCTGCAGTGGGTCCAGCAGCATGCCCGGGTCGAGGGTGGCGGCAAATACGCGGCCCGCACCGCCGTGCAGCGCCGCACGCGTCGCCAGAACCGCCGCGCCGAGCATGCCGCGCGCGCCGCCCAGCACGATCACGTCGCCAAAGCTGCCCTTGTGCGAGTTGCGGCGGCGCGGCGCCAGGCGCTCCGCGAACAGGGCCGGGCCGTTCAGCGCGGCCTGCGCGGCTTCATTGTGCAGCCCATCCGCGCCCAGCATGTCGACATGGACGGTGCCGGCGTGGTCGCAGCCGTCGCCGGTGTGCAGGCCGGGTTTGTTGCCGAGGAAGGTGATGGTGTGCGTGGCCGTCACCGCGACGCCGTTCGGGCCATGCAGCCCGCCGGTATCGGCATCGAGGCCACTCGGCACGTCGATGGCCAGCACCGGGCAATCCAGTCCGGCGGTCCACAGCGCCAGTTCGCGTGCCTGTCCGGCGAGCGGGCGCGCGAGGCCGATGCCGAACAGCGCATCGACTACCAGGCGCCAGGGCCGGCCTGCCGGGACAGCGTCGACGATGCGGACTTGCGCATCGCGCGCCCGCTGCAGCGCCCGTCCGGTTTCGAACGAGGGCGCGGGCTCGCTTGCCAGGTGCAGCACTTCGACGTCGAAGCCGCCGCGCGCGAGAATGGCCGCCAGCTCGAGTCCGTCGCCGCCGTTGTTGCCGGGGCCGGCCAGCACCAGCACGGCGCCGCCGGCCTCACCATCGAGCAGTGCGCGTGCGTAGTCTGCCGCGGCCTGACCGGCGCGTTCCATCAGCGTGCCGGGCGCGAGATGCGCCTGGGCGGCGTGTTCGATGGCGCGGATCTGGTCGCAGCTGTAGAGCAGGGTGTCCATGGTCGTTCCGGAAAGTGGGCGTCAGCCTGCATTCTCGCCAAAATCGCGCCGCCGTGCGTGAATTCGTCCTGCACGACTACAATAAGCGGCGTTTCATAAATGGCAAACGGAGACAACATGGACTGGCAGTTCTGGATCGACCGCGGCGGCACCTTCACCGACATCGTGGCGCGGCGCCCCGATGGCGCCCTTGTCACGCACAAGCTGCTGTCCGAGAATCCCGAGCAGTACCGCGACGCCGCCGTCGCGGGCATCCGCCACTTGCTGGGCCTGCAGCCCGGCGAGGCGGTGCCGGAAGGCGCCGTCGAGGCAGTCAAGATGGGGACCACGGTCGCCACGAACGCGCTGCTGGAGAGGAAAGGAGAGCCGGCCGCGCTGGCCATCACGCGCGGCTTCCGCGACGCCCTGCGCATCGCCTACCAGAACCGGCCGCGCCTGTTCGACCGCCACATCGTCCTGCCCGAGCTGCTGTACCGCCGCGTGATCGAAATCGACGAGCGCATCGGCGCCCACGGCGATATTGTGCAGGCGCTGGACGAGGACGGCGCCCGCAGCCGGCTGCAGCGAGCCTTCGATGCCGGCCTGCGCAGCTTGGCGATCGTCTTCATGCACGGTTACCGCCACACGAAGCACGAAGCCGCGGTGGCGCGCATCGCGCAGGAGATCGGCTTCACGCAGATCTCGGTATCGCACCAGGTCAGCCCGCTCATGAAGCTGGTGGCGCGCGGCGACACGACGGTGGTCGACGCCTACCTCTCGCCGATCCTGCGCCGCTACGTCGACCAGGTCGCGGGCGAGCTGCCCGGTGTAAACCTGCAGTTCATGCAGTCCAGCGGCGGCCTGACCGATGCGCGCGCCTTCCAGGGCAAGGACAGCATCCTGTCCGGCCCCGCCGGCGGGATCGTCGGCATGGTGCGATCGAGCCGCCTCGCCGGTTTCGAGCGCGTGATCGGCTTCGACATGGGCGGCACTTCGACCGACGTTTCCCACTACGCCGGCGAATTCGAGCGGGTGTTCGAGACCCAGGTGGCGGGCGTGCGCATGCGCGCGCCGATGATGAGCATCCACACCGTGGCGGCCGGCGGCGGCTCGATCCTGCACTTCGACGGCAGCCGCTACCGCGTCGGCCCGGACAGCGCCGGCGCCAATCCGGGCCCGGCCAGCTATCGCCGCGGCGGTCCGCTGACGGTCACCGACTGCAACGTCATGCTGGGCAAAATCCAGCCCGCGCATTTCCCGCGCCTGTTCGGACCGGGCGGCGACCAGCCGCTGGACTTCGACGCCGTGCATGCAGGCTTTACCAGGCTGGCCGACGAAATCGGCGCAGCCACCGGCGCGACGCCGGCGCCGGAAGCCGTCGCCGAAGGCTTCATCCAGATCGCGGTCGGCAACATGGCCAACGCGATCAAGCAGATCTCCGTGCAGCGCGGCCACGACGTCACCGGCTACACACTGACCAGCTTCGGCGGCGCCGGCGGCCAGCACGCGTGCCTGGCGGCCGATGCGCTGGGCATGAAGACGGTGTTCATCCACTCGCTGGCCGGCGTGCTGTCGGCTTACGGCATGGGCCTGGCCGACCAGAGCGCGATGCGCGAACGCGCGGTCGAGAAGCGCCTGGCAGACATCGCCGAAGACCAGCTGGCGGCCGAGCTGGACGAACTCGGCGCGACCGCCTGCGAAGAGCTGCAGGCGCAGGGCGTGGCGGCTGAGCGCATCGAACTGCTGCGCCGCGTGCACCTGCGCTACGAAGGCACGGATTCGGCCATCGTGGTCGGCCTGGACTCCCATGCAGCCATGCAGCAGGCCTTCGAGGACGCCTACCGCCGCCGTTTTTCCTTCCTCATGCCGGGCAAGGCGCTGGTGGTCGAAGCCCTGTCGGTGGAAGCGCTGGGCCGCTCCGACGCGCCGCCCGAAACGCCGTACGCAGGCAGCGCCGCCGGCCAGACGCCGGCCGCACACGAAACGGTACGCATGTTCGCGGGCGGCGAATGGCGTGACACTGCCATCTACCTGCGCGCGAGCGTGAAACCGGGCGCCATCGTCAAGGGCCCGGCCATCATCGCCGAAGCGAATGCGACCACGGTGGTCGAAGCCGGCTGGCAGGCCGAGGTGACGGCGTACGACCACCTGGTGTTGCGCCGCGTCGAAGCGCTGCCCGAGCGGCATGCGATCGGCACCAGCGCGGACCCGGTGATGCTGGAGGTTTTCAATAACCTGTTCATGTCGATCGCCGAGCAGATGGGCCTGCGCCTGCAGAACACCGCGTATTCCGTGAACATCAAGGAGCGCCTGGACTTCAGCTGCGCCATCTTCGACCACGACGGCAACCTGGTCGCGAATGCGCCGCACATGCCGGTACACCTCGGCTCGATGGGCGAGAGCATCAAGGCCGTGATGCGCAAGAACGCGGGGCAGATGAAGGCCGGCGACGTCTACGTGCTGAACGACCCGTACAACGGCGGCACGCACCTGCCGGACGTGACGGTGATCTCGCCGGTGTTCGATGAAGCCGGCAAGGACATCCTGTTCTACGTCGGCTCGCGCGGCCACCACGCCGACATCGGCGGCACCACGCCGGGCTCGATGCCGCCGGACTCCTGCCACATCGAGGAGGAGGGCGTCCTGATCGACAACTTCAAGCTGGTTGACGGGCTTGACGGCGTGCTGCGCGAGGAGGAAACGCGGGCGATGCTGGCGGGCGCGCGCTGGCCGGCGCGCAATCCGGACCAGAACCTGGCCGACCTGCGCGCCCAGGTCGCGGCCAACCAGAAGGGCGTCGAAGAACTGCGCAGGATGGTCGCCTACTACGGCCTCGACGTGGTCCGCGCCTACATGGGCCATGTGCAGGACAATGCCGAGGAAGCGGTGCGGCGCGTAATCGCCGTGCTGAAGGATGGCGCGTACACCTATGAGCTGGACAACGGTGCGCGCATCGAGGTCGCAATCCGCGTCGATGCAGCGAACCGCAGCGCCGAGATCGACTTCACCGGCACTTCCGGCCAGCTGCCGAACAACTTTAACGCGCCGTCCGCCGTGTGCATGGCGGCCGTGCTCTACGTATTCCGCACTTTGGTCGACGACGAGATCCCGCTGAACGCCGGCTGCCTCAAGCCGCTGAAGGTGATCATCCCGCCGGGCTCGATGTTGAACCCGCATTACCCGGCCTCGGTCGTGTCGGGCAACGTCGAGACCTCGACCTGCATCACCAATGCGCTGTACGGCGCGCTGGGCGTGATGGCGGCCTCGCAGGGCACGATGAACAACTTCACCTTCGGGAACGCGCGCTACCAGTACTACGAGACCATCTCCGGCGGTTCGGGTGCCGGCGAGGGCTTCGATGGTACGGACGTGGTGCAGACCAACATGACGAACTCGCGCCTGACCGATCCCGAGATCCTGGAATTCCGCTTCCCGGTGCGGCTGGAGAGCTACGAAATCCGGGCAGGTTCAGGCGGGGCGGGGCGCTGGCATGGCGGGAATGGCGGGGTGCGCAAGGTGCGCTTCCTGGAGCCGATGACGGCGGCGATTTTGTCGAATAACCGGATTCATGCGCCGTTCGGGATGGCGGGCGGGGCGCCGGCAGAGAAGGGGCGCAATCTCGTGGTGCGGGCGGATGGTCGGGTAGAGGAGTTGGGGCATATCGGGAAGGTGGATATGCAGGCGGGGGATGTGTTTGTGGTGGAGACGCCGGGTGGCGGCGGCTACGGCAAAGCGTAGAATGTTCCCCTTGGCGAGCATGCGCCCGCCAAGGGCTGGCGTGGAGCCGATGCGTCAGCTTGCGCCAAGGATGCCGTCGATCCGCTGCGCCCAGCCCTGCATCAGGCGCAGCGTGCTTGCTTCGTCCTGAATCCACAGATACGAACCGCTGTAATCGGTGTTCACGTGCAGCAGGCCCGGATCACAGCCGTGTTCGCGGGCGAACTCGTTCTTGTCGAAGCCAACGGGAGCCTTCGCAATGGAGTAAGGCGGTCTGCTTTTGGGGAACCGGTACAAACACGCATACGGTAGCTTGCGTCCCCAAAGGCCCTCGCTCATGAGCCCGATGACGACGTCGCGCCAACTGATGCGCAGCGTTTTCCGCTGATCGTTAGGGCCCTGGTCCGTGGGCGCAACGGTGAAGCCATGCGCTCGCAGCGTCGCGACCACACCCTGGGCAAATTCGTTCAGCGGCTTGCCGGTATAGCTCGAAAGCCCGGTAACGGAACCCGATTGCAGCGGATGGACTGCGCGATCTACCTTGCCGGATTGGGCGAGGGCCCGACTGACGGCAGGCGCTAGTGCAGGCGCCAGTGGCGCCGCCCCCGCTTGCGGCAGGGCGGGCCAGATCCTGGTCAGCTGGGCGGTAAGACGGGCGGTGCGCCGTTCGATTGCCGCTTCATTCCAGTGCTCGGCTTCTGTTTCATGGAAGTACTGCGTCAGATTGAGCTTGCTGAACTTGATGAGCTCCGGGCGCTTCTCACGCCAGGCGGAATTCGATAGCGACGGATTCAGGCTGCCGGTGATCAGGGTCAGGTTGCCCAGCGTGTTGACCAGCCGATCACGCCGCTGCTGGGCTTTTTGTTCCTTGATCGGATCAGGCGCTCCTGTATCCGGGTTACTCGTATCGGTTTTGTCGAGGGGCCAATGGGCAGCCCAGGCCTGCGGCATCACATGCTCGATCGTCAGCCCCGAAGGCAAGGGCTGGGCTTCGCTTTTACTCGTGTGCGCATAGCCGTCCAGGGCCTCGAGGATGGCCCGGACCTTCATCTGCGCAAGCCGGCCGTAAAGCGGCAGATCCGCTATGGCTGCCGACAGCGACTGGTCGTCCGGATAGCGGATGCTGTCCGCATGACTCTTCGCCATGTGCTCGCCGACCGCAGCTGCGCTCAGCACCCCGTTGCGGTCGACGGTTCGGATCAGGTCGACGAAATAACGGTTGTAATGCTTGCCGGTCAGATTGCAGATCATGCGCCGCATTAGGTACGACTCCAGAAGGACCAGGATCTTGTCGAACTCCGCGATCGCGTGGGGCACGAGTTCGGCGTGCGCGTAAAGCAGGAACGGGAATACTGTCGTTGTATCGAGCGCATCGAGGCGCCGCAGGAAGATTTCCAGGCGGGCGTGGTGGCCGGATGCATAAAAGGCCTTGAATACCGCGGCGTAGCGCGACAGCTGGGCGATATGTTCGGACGACATCCTGGGCACGGCCAGCATGGAACCCTTGATTCGTCCGGACTCGGACTGCATGACGAAGGCCTTGAAGGCGTTGAACAAGTGCGAGGCCTTGACCTCCTCGCGTGTCATCATCGTCAGGTAGTGGCTGATGAAAACGTCGACGCGCGGACGGATGATGCGGCCCTGCTTGACGTCCTCGCGCCACCATGCCGTCTCGAACTCGCGCCAGTGGTCTTCGTACAGTTTCTCGACGTTCTCGCCGGTAGAAGCAGCGCGTCGGAACAGGAAGTTCTTGATGAGGTCGGCCGGCAGCAGGTCTTCGCCGCGCGCATTGAGTGTCTCGAAAATAACCTGGGTTTCGTCGTCCTCGTCGAGATCGATCACGACGAGCTGGAGGCATTCCTTGACGACGTGCCAGAGCGCGTCGAAGCGGTCTTCGGCGGACTTCTTCGACAGCAGGTCTTCATCGGCATCGTCATCCAGTTCGGCGGCGAACCAGGAGGACAGCTCGCCGTAAAAGTAACGGTAAGCGCCGATGATATTGTTCGACCGGCCGTCGAGCTCGGGATGGCGCTTGAGCGCGTGGTCCACCTTTTCGAGCGACCCGGCCTCGTGCACCAGGCGGAATGCCGCTCGGTTGCTGTTCGTCGGCCAGACCTTGAACACTTCGTCGTCGTGATCGATTTTGCTGCGGCGGTTCGCCACGAGATCGGTGAAGCGCTCGATGTATTTGCCGGTGTTGTGGCGGGTCGCCAGATCACGCGCTGCCATCAGGAACAGCTGCAAGGTCGTGAAGCGTTGCTGTCCGTCGATCACCTGGCGGCTTTCGATCGAACCGGTCGGGTTCGGAAGTTGTTCGAGGACGACCGCGCCAAGAAAGTGCGGATGTACTTCTGCGCCGCGCAGACGCTTGTCGAGCAGCGTCTGGATGTCTTCCCATAATGGCACCCAGTTTTCTTCGTGTTTCCAGACGTAGGGACGTTGGAAAAGAGGGACCTGATAGGTGATCGTCTGATCGAAAATACGTTCGAGTTTGCGGGTGTTGGCTTCCATCGTTTTGTTCTCGTCGCACGGACGCTGTTTCGGATGGCAGCAGTTTATACCGGAGTTACCTGCAGGAACTAAACATTTTGACAAGCCACGGCGCAGGACTCAATCAACTCGAAATACCATACTTCCGCTTCGCGCCAAGGAACTCCTCATCCAGCGCCTGCAAACGCGGATGCGCCGGATCCAGCGCCCGGATCCGCTCCAGCTGCTCGGCGCACAGACCGGCCAGCGGATGGTCCCAGCCCATCTCCATGATCTGGCGGAGAATCCCGCCGACCACGGCGATCATCACCTGCAGATTCCCCGGCGCCATGTGCAGCGCCTCGAGCAGGGTCTGCACGGCGCCGCGCACGTCGCCCATGTTGCGCTTCTCATCGGCGACGCCGAGCAGGATCTGGGCCTGGGCGCGCAACTGCTTGCCCATGCCGTCGGCCAGGTCGGGGCGGCCGGCCTTCACAAACACGTTCATCGCCTGCTGCGCCGTGACGCCGCCATCCTGTCCATTCATGGCCGTCAGCATGACTTCCGACGCTTCCTCGTCCATACGGTGCTCCAGCAGCGAGCGGGTCAGGCCCACCTTCAAGCCCGGCGACAGCGCACTGCCGGCCCGCACCGCCGTCACCGCGCTGCGCAGGCCCGCCACCGCGCCGGCCTGGTTGCCGCCGGCTTCCTGCAGCAGCGCGTTCGAAATCGCCACGCAGGCGTCCAGCTCCGGCGTGCCGCGCAGCGAGCGCTCCATGTCGCGTAGGACGCCGGCAGCCGTCTGCGCGTCGCCCTTGCGCACCAGGGCCTTGACCAGGTTGACGTGGTCTTCGGGGTTGCGGAATTCGGAATAGCGCGAGCGGGTCACCACCTGCTTGAAAGACTTCTCTGCCGCCGCCACGTCGCCGGTTTCGAGCGCGACCTCGCCCAGCTTGCGCAGGCGCCGCACCATGTGGGGCGAGATGCCGACCGCGTCTTCCAGCGTCTTCTGGGCCAGAGCCGGTTCGCCGCGCTCTTCATGGCAGCGCGCGAGCAGGTCGTAAGCCGCCATCAGCCGCAGGTTGTCTCGCACCAGCTGTTCCAGCAAATCGATGGCCTCGGCGATGCGGCCCTGCGCGGCCAGGCTGCGTGCCAGCCCGAGGCGCGCCCAGCCCAGCGGCCGCGCGGCGATCAGCTGGCGGTAGACGCCTTCCGCCTGCTCGTGCTCTTTCTGCGAAGCGTGCAGCTCGGCGCGCAGGCGCGCGAAGTCGACGGCGTGGCGCGGCTGCGCGTTGGCGGCCTCGATGCAGGTGCGGATCGCCGCCTGCGGATTGCCTTGCGCGACCTGCTGGTAAGCCGGCAGCATCGCGGTGCGGCGGGCGAGGGCGCGCTGGATGCGCTGGTTCAGGGTGTCGGCGGTGAAGGGCTTGAGGATGTATTCGGTGGGCTGCAGCTCGGCGGCACTGATCACCTTGTCGTGCGCGGCTTCCGAGGTCAGCATGATGAAGATGGCCCAGGGCGGGATGATCTTGTGGTGGCGCAGGTCTTCCAGCAGCTGCTGGCCGTCCTGGCCTTCGCTGCCGGCGCCGCTGCCGCCACCGAGATCGTATTCGCAGAGGATGACGTCGTAGTTCTTGCGGCCGAGCTGCTTGATGGCGGTGCCGGCGTTGACGGCATACTCGACACGCGAGATGCCCGACTGGTTGAGCATGTTCTGCAGGTTGGCGCGGATGCCGGGGTTCGGATCCACCACCAAAACGCTCAGTTGGCTATTCTCTTGCATTCTTCTTCTCATCCATGCCCGAAGGGTCTCCAGCACTACGATACCGATTCCTTGCAGGTCAGGCAACCATTCCAGGAAGGTAAAGGCGGGCGCATGGTCGACGCTGTATAATAGCGGGCTATCTTCCACCCGCAGCCACGCTGCATCAACCGACTCCCAAGCCATGTTGATTCTGCCGGGTTCCAACGCCCTCTCTGCCTTCCGTAGCCAACGCCTCCTGACCCAGCTGCAAGCCGTCGCCCCGACGATCGCTGCCGTGCAGGCCCGTTTCTACCATTTCATCGATACCAGCGCGCCCCTGTCCGCGGAGGACACGGAACGCCTGACCGCCATGCTCACCTACGGCGAGCCTGTGCCGGAAACGCAGTACGAGGGCGTGACCGAGGCGTATTTCGTGATCCCGCGCCTGGGCACCATCTCGCCATGGGCGTCGAAAGCGACCGACATCGCGCACAACTGCGGCATGGCCCACGTCCATCGCGTCGAGCGCGGCGTGGCCTACACCGTGGTCCTGAAGAGCGGCATCCTCGGCACCGGATTCGGCGCACCGAAAAAGCTGGGCGCGGAAGAAGCCCAGGCAGTCGCAGCCCTCCTGCACGACCGCATGACCGAGACCGTGCTACGCAGCGCCGACGAAGCCTCGGCGCTGTTCCGCGAGCTCGAAGGCCGTCCGCTCGAAGCCGTCGACGTGCTGGGCAAAGGCCGCCTGGCGCTCGAAGAAGCCAACCGCGACATGGGTCTGGCGCTGGCGGAAGACGAGATCGACTACCTGCTGGACGCCTTCACCAAGGTGCAGCGCAACCCGACCGACGTCGAGCTGATGATGTTCGCGCAGGCCAACAGCGAACACTGCCGCCACAAGATCTTCAACGCCGAGTGGACCATCGACGGCGTCAAGCAGGACAAGTCGCTGTTCCAGATGATCAAAAATACCCACCAGCTGCAGCCCAAGGGTACGATCGTCGCCTACAGCGACAACTCGGCGATCATGGAAGGCGCGGAAGCCGTGCGCTTCTTCCCGCGCGAAGGTAACGAATACACCCCGGCGACCGACCTGACCCACACGCTGATGAAGGTCGAGACCCACAACCACCCGACCGCGATTTCGCCGTTCCCGGGCGCCTCGACCGGCGCCGGCGGCGAGATCCGCGACGAGGGCGCGACCGGCCGCGGCGCCAAGCCGAAAGCGGGCCTGACCGGCTTCACCGTGTCGAACCTGGCGATTCCGGGCTTCGAACAGCCATGGGAAAGCCCGGCCTACGGCAAGCCGGAACGCATCGCCTCGCCGCTGCAGATCATGGTCGACGGCCCGCTGGGCGGCGCCGCCTTCTCGAACGAATTCGGCCGTCCGGTCCTGGGCGGCTACTTCCGCACCTACGAGCAGAACGTCGGCAATACCGCGCTCGGCGCCAACACGGTCTTCGGCTACCACAAGCCGATCATGATCGCGGGCGGCATCGGCAACATCTCCGATGCGCACACCCACAAGAACGACATCCCGGTCGGCAGCCTGCTGATCCAGCTGGGCGGCCCCGGCATGCGCATCGGCATGGCCGGCGCCGCGGCATCCTCGATGGCAACCGGCACCAATACCGCCGACCTGGACTTCGATTCGGTCCAGCGCGGTAATCCGGAAATGGAACGCCGTGCGCAGGAGGTCATCAACACCTGCTGGCAGCTGGGCGACGCCAACCCGATCATCTCGATCCACGACGTCGGCGCCGGCGGCATCTCGAACGCCTTCCCGGAGATCACCAACGACGCCAAGCGCGGCGCGATCTTCGACCTGCGCAAGGTGCCGCTGGAAGAGAGCGGCATGTCGCCGCGCGAGATCTGGTCCAACGAATCGCAGGAACGCTACGTGCTGGCGATCTCGCCGGATGACCTGCCGCGCTTCGCCGCCATCTGCGAACGCGAGCGCTGCCTGTTCGCGGCCGTCGGCGTCGCCACCGAAGAGCGCCAGTTGCGCCTGATCGACCCGCTGACCGACACCACGCCGGTCGACATGCCGATGGACGTCCTGCTCGGCAAACCGCCGAAGATGCAGCGCGACGTGGCGCACGTGCAGAACGATTTCAAGCCGGTCGACGTGACCGGCCTGGAACTGGAAGAAGTGGCGCGCCGCGTGCTGCTGAACCCGACCGTGGCCGACAAATCCTTCCTGATCACCATCGGCGACCGCAGCGTCGGCGGCATGAGCGTGCGCGACCAGATGGTCGGTCCGTGGCAGGTGCCGGTGGCCGACTGCGCGGTCACCACCCTGAGCTTCGAAGGCTACAAGGGCGAGGCGATGGCGATGGGCGAGCGCACCCCGGTGGCCGTGATCGACGCTGCTGCCTCGGGCCGCATGGCCGTCGGCGAGGCGATCACCAACATCGCCGCCGCGCCGATCGCCAGCATCGAGAACATCAAGCTGTCGGCCAACTGGATGGCGGCCTGCGGCCAGCCTGGCCAGGACGCGGCGCTGTTCGATACCGTGAAGGCGGTCGGCATGGAGCTGTGCCCGGCGCTGGGCATCTCGATCCCGGTCGGTAAGGATTCGCTGTCGATGCGCACGACCTGGAACGATGGCGGCGAAGCCAAGGCCGTGATTTCGCCGGTGTCGCTGATCGTGTCGTCGTTCGCACCGGTGCATGATGTGCGCAAGACGCTCACGCCGCAGTTGCGCACGGACCTCGGCGACACCTCGCTGATCCTGATCGACCTCGGCCGCGGCAAGAACCGCCTGGGCGCGTCGATGCTGGCGCAGGTTACGAACCAGGTCGGCAACGACACCCCGGACCTCGACAACCCGCAGGATCTGAAAGCCTTCTTTGCCGCGATCCAGCAGCTGAATGCGGACGGCAAACTGCTGGCCTACCACGACCGTTCGGACGGCGGCCTGTACGCGGCGCTGTGCGAGATGGCCTTCGCCGGCCGCGCCGGTGTGTCGGTCAATCTCGACATCCTGACCATGGAAGGCGAGCACGCGTCCGACCACGGCGACGCCAAGAACTGGACCGCGCAAGTCGGCGAGCGACGCAACGAGATGACGCTGCGCGCGCTGTTCAACGAAGAGCTGGGCGCGGTCGTCCAGGTCCGCCACGACCAGCGCAGCGAAGTGATGAACGTGCTGCGCTCGTTCGAACTGGGCGCCTGCAGCCACATCATCGGCAAGGTCAACGACCGCGGCGTGATCGAATTCACGCGCGACACCAAGGTCATCTACAGCAAGCGCCGCAGCGAACTGCACCGCCTGTGGAGCGAGACCAGCTGGCGCATCGCGCGTCTGCGCGACAACCCGGCCTGCGTGGACCAGGAATACGAGCGTCTGCTGGACGAGCAGGACCCGGGCTTCACGCCGAAGCTGGTTCACGACACGAACGTGAACATCGCCGCGCCCTTCATCGCGACCGGCGCGCGTCCGCAGGTGGCGATCCTGCGCGAGCAGGGCGTCAACTCGCACATCGAAACCGCATGGGCGATGCACCAGGCGGGCTTCGCGGCCGTCGACGTGCACATGAGCGACCTGATCGCCGGCCGCGTGTCGCTGGAAGCGTTCAAGGGACTGATCGCCGTCGGCGGTTTCTCCTACGGCGACGTGCTGGGCGCCGGCGAAGGCTGGGCCAAGACCATCCTGTTCAACGCAGCCCTGAAAGAGCAGTTCGCAGCCTTCTTCGGCCGCGGCGATACCTTCGGCATGGGCGTCTGCAACGGCTGCCAGATGATGAGCAACCTGAAGTCCATTATCCCGGGCGCCGAAGCGTGGCCGAAGTTCACCCGCAACAAGTCGGAACAGTTCGAGGCCCGCTTCGGCATGGTCGAGGTGCTGGATTCGCCGTCGATCTTCTTCGCGGACCTGGCCGGCACCCACGCGCCGCTGGCGATCGCGCACGGCGAAGGCTTTGCCGACTTCTCGCAGACCGGCGATGTGTCGTCCGTGATCGGCGCACTGCGTTATGTCGACAATCGCGGCCAGGCGACCGAGCAGTATCCGTTCAACCCGAACGGCTCGCCGGGCGGTTTGACTGCAGTGACCACGCCGGATGGCCGCTTCACGGTGATGATGCCGCACGCCGAGCGCGTGGCGCGCACGGTGACCATGTCCTGGCATCCGGATGGCTGGGGCGAGAATTCGCCTTGGGCGCGGATGTTTCAGAATGCGCGGAAGTGGGTGGGTTGATTTGATGGCTGCGTGATGCGTCACGAAAAAGCGCTCGGGTTTCCGGGCGCTTTTTTTTCGTCTTCACGCGATCATCGTGCTGCCTGAAATCGCATGCAGCGACGCCGCGACCTGGGCACGCTGGGGCCCGGCCAGCAGCCCGTCGAGCCGGTCCGCCGCCTCGAACACAAAATCCATGCGCTCGGCCGGATCCCACAATCTGGCATAGCGCGCTTTCGAAAACGTGGTCGTCGTGCCGGCCGGCGCCGGACATTGCGCCGACAAACTCAGTTCGATCGCCTGGTAATCCCCGGACGGGAAATCGACCGCCCACGCCAACTGGTTCCAGTCGAGCAGCAGCTGCATCACCGGCGCGTCGTACATGATCTTCTGCAGCACGTTCACCTGCTCATGCTGGGCCAGCGTCCGCACGCTGTCGGCGATGCGTCCAAGCTCGATCTGCTCGAAGCCGCGCAGCACTTCGGGAAAGGAGGCCGCGAAGGCCAGCGTGGCGCGGGCGACGTCCCATCGTACCGCATAGCGCGCGAGCTGGCGATGCGGCAGGCAGGCGCGGAAGTCATCCCAGCCGCGCTCCATGTAAAAGCGGTGCAGCGGATAGATGTCGAGGAAGACGTGGGTATTGCCGTGGCCGAGGCGGCGCGCCAGACTGCTGCCGGCCATCTCGGTGGCGAGGTGCTTCATCGTTGCGCCGTACTGCACGCCGGGCGCCGAGCCGTGGCCGATCGAGCCGTCGATGGTTTCGCGCTCGCGGCGGCGGGCGTCGACGATGTCGGCGGTGTGGAGCAAGCCGCAGCCGACCTGTTTCGACGCGAAGGCCGCCAGGCCGGCCCACTGGAAGCGGCTATCGGTCAGCCACAGGCGGGCGTAGGCGGCGTTGATGCGGCGGTTGCGTTCGCGGTCGTCCTTGATCCATTGACCGTCGATTTTCAGGAGGTCTTCGGCTTCGAGCTGGAAGCTGGCCCACAGCAGTTCGGGGGTGAGGGGTTCGCCGGTCGGGGCGAGGGCGCCGACGGGAATGCCTTGGTAGCGGTTGGGCGCGAAGTACGGGGTGCTTGTGACAGGTGCAGTGCGTGCATTCATGTCGGTTCCCTGTTGAGGCTGCCTGACAATCTATCCGGAGCAGGGCCCGGCGCAGCTTGATCTGGCTCAAGCAATCCGCGCACGATAGGATTTGACGCCCGCCAAACTCAGGTATATATTTTTCCTCATCGCACTGGAAACGTTTCCATTCCCATCTTCCGCACGAATCATTCGAGACCAGCACGCGGGTCATGTACCCCAAGCTGGCAGGGCGCGGGCAGCCATCCTGGCCTAACCGCATTTTCTTAGCAGAGAAAACGAGGAGTCGAAGTGTATAACGATAAGCAAAAACGGAACGCGAACTGGAAACCTTTCCATGCAATCACTGTAGGGCTGCTGCTCGCGTGCGGCGCCCACGCAACAGCCAGTGTCACCAGCCCGGCCATCGGCCAGCTGATCTGGTCCGAGGAGTTCAACGGCACGGCGCTGAACACGTCGACCTGGACCGCCACCGACGGCAATGGCTGCCAGATCAACCTCTGCGGCTACGGCAATGCCGAGCTCGAGTACTACAGCCCCAACAATCTCTCGATCGCCGACGTGCCTTTCGAGCCGGGCACCCGTGCACTGGCAATCAAGGCCCAGCGCCAGACCATCGGCAGCAATGTTTTTACATCTGGCAAAATCGACAGCAGGAACAAGGTGCAGGTCCAGTACGGCATGATCGAGATCCGCATGGCCGCGCCCAACGTCCAGACTGGGCTGTGGCCGGCGGCCTGGATGCTGGGCACCAGCCCGCAGACCTGGCCGCGCAACGGCGAAATCGACATGATGGAGCAGGGGCACAAGGCAGGCAGCTGGCAGGGCGCCGGCGCTTCGTCGCCGAACAACTTCGTCGGCTCCAACGTGATCACCTACCAGCAGGCCGCCTGCGTGCCCGGCAATGAAAGCTGCGCCGCCTCGACCGCTTGGCAGACCAAGAGCTATGTCGTGACGCCGACTTCGCTGGCCAACCGCTTCGTCAAGTACCGCCTGTACTGGACCGAAAGCGAGATGCGCTTCACGATTATCGACAACGGCGTGGAGCGCGACATGTACAACGCACCGCTGCCGGTCAATTCGACGGCGCTGCAATCGCCGTTCTACCTGCTGCTGAACCTGGCCGTGGGCGGCAACTTCACCGATGCGGCGACCGCTTCGCAGGTGACGGCGCCGCTGCCGGCCACCATGTACGTCGACTATGTGCGCGTCTACCAGCTCGATGGCAAGGGTTCGGTCAAGCTGGGCAACCAGGTCGTGCCCGAGGTCGCCGGCAAGTTCGGCGTCTTCACCGACAACACCGCGACCAACAGCAAGCTGGTGGCCGGCACCAGTTCCGACATCTTCCTGTGGAATAGTGCGTCCAGCGGCGCCGGCAACACGCCGCCGTATGAAGGCAGCAACGTGATCGCGTGGGCCTACACCGCGCCGAATCAGTGGTTCGGCGGTGGCGTGCAGGCGCGCCAGGCACGCGACCTGACGAATTACCGTAACGGGTCGCTGAAATTCCGCATCAAGATCCCGGCCAATGTCTCGTTCAGGATCGGCGTCGGCGACACCTTCACCAACCAGAGCTGGGTCAACTTCCCGGCCAATACCACGGCCTACGGCCTTGTCCGCAACGGTGACTGGGCCCAGGGCACGATTCCGGTATCGACGCTGATCGGCACCAAGGTGGCCCTGCAATCGCTGCTGGATGTCTTCATGATCTCGAGTATCGACGGCAGCCTGCCGGCTTCGACCTTCCAGTTCGCGCTCGACGACATCGTCTACGATTCCGGCACGACGACCACGACCCCGCCGCCGACGCAGTCGGGGCCGACCTCGGTGACGCAGACGTCGAGCACGACCCTGCAGTTCAACACCAGCACCGGCAGCTGGGCCGACGTGCACTACACCGTCAACAACGGCGCGCAGCAGAACGTGCGCATGCGGCTGGACGGCACGACCAACACCTATATCGCCGGTGGTCTGAAGATCGGCGACGTGGTGAACTACAGCTTTACCTACTGGGATACGGCGCGTAACTTCGCCGTCGACACTGCCCAGCAAAGCTACACGATGAAGTAAGGACGTCGCGCCGGCACGGACGGTCCTGACCGTCCGCAAGCCGGCGCTTCGAACCGCCCTTGTTGCCGCGCTGTCCAAACCGGCATGGACAAACGCGGAGGGCGACGGCATGGAAACACGATTAGGGGAGCTGGTCGAACGCTTCGGCGGACAATTGCAGGGCGATCCCGATATCGGGGTCACAGCGATCGCGCCGCTCGAACGCGCCGGACCGGCCGAGATCAGCTTCCTCGGCAACAGCAAGCTGCGAACAAAAGCCGCACACAGCCGTGCCGCAGCTCTGATCCTCACGCCGCAGGATGATGCCGAAGTCGCCGCCAGCTACGAAGGCGCCCGCATCGTCACCGGCAATCCCTACGCCTACTTCGCGCGCGCCGCGCAATTTCTGCTGGGCCCGTCAAGGCCCGCGCCCGGCATCCACCCGAGCGCCGCCGTGCATCCGGGTGCGCGCGTGGACCCGTCGGCCTGTATCGGCCCGCAGGTCACGATCGAGGAAGGCGCGGTCATCCACGCCGGCGTGGTGATCGATGCCGGCTGTTTCATAGGCCGTGAAGCGGAGGTCGGCGAGGACAGCCATTTCTTCGCCAACGTCAGTTTCCACGCACGCTGCGTCATCGGCGCGCGCGGCATCGTCCATTCCGGTGCGGTGATCGGCGGTGACGGTTTCGGCTTCGCCCAGGAGAATGGCGTCTACCTCAAGATTCCGCAGATCGGGCGGGTGGTCATCGGCGACGACGTCGATATCGGTTCCAACACCACGGTCGACCGCGGCGCGCTCGACGACACCATCATCGAAAATGGCGTCAAGCTCGACAACCAGATCCAGATCGGCCACAACTGCCATATCGGCGCGCACACGGCGATGGCGGGCTGCGTCGGCGTCGCCGGCAGCGCCATCATCGGCAAGCACTGCACCTTCGGCGGCGCGGCCATGGTCAACGGGCATATCGAGATCGCCGACCACGTCCACATCACGGCCGGCACCCTGGTGGCGAACTCGATTGCCGAGCCCGGGCGCTACACCGGCTTTTATCCGATCGCGACGAACGCCGAGTGGGAGCGCAGTGCGGCGCTGGTGCGCAACCTGGGCGCCATGCGCGTGAAGATCCGGGCGCTGGAGAAGGCGCTCAAGGCGCTGGAGACTGTGGCAGCGGTTCAGCCGGCGTCGGGTTAGCCACGGCCGCGGCGCGGTGCAGGTCGTCGAGCGTGGCCGGCTTGGTCAGGTGCAGGTCGAAGCCGGCCTGCGCCGCCCGTGACACGTCGGCCTGCTGGCCATAGCCGGACAGGGCAACGAGACGCAGTTGTGGGCCGTGCTGGCGGCGCAGCAGGACGGCGAGGGCGTAGCCGTCCATGTCGGGCAGGCCGATGTCGAGGATGGCGACTTCCGGTGCTTGCGCACGTGCGGCGGCAAGGGCCTGGGCAGCGTTGTAGACCGTCGTCACCGTGTGGCCCATCTGTTCGAGCAGGCTGGCGGTGCCGGCGGCGGCATCCTCGTTGTCGTCGACCAGCAGGATGCGGCGCGGCGCCTGGGCCTGCGCAGGCGCGGCGTCGACCGGGTCGGCCCGGGGCGCCGCCAGCGGCAGCCTGACCTCGAAGCGGCTGCCCCGGCCGGCGCCGGCGCTGTGGGCGCTGACGCTGCCGCCATGCAGTTCGACGATCTTGCGCACGATGGCCAGGCCGAGGCCCAGGCCCCCGGTGCGGCGCGCCAGCTGTTGCGGCGCCTGGTAGAAGGGTTCGAACACCCGCGACAGCAGCGCCGCGTCCATGCCGATGCCATTGTCCTCGACACTGAGGCAAGCAAGGCCGGCGGCCTCGTCGATGCGCAGGCTGACGCTGGTGGCGGTGCTGCCGAAGCGCGCCGCGTTCGACAGCAAATTGTTCAGCACCTGGACCAGGCGGCTGTCGTCGCCGTCGACCCAGACCGCGTCGGGCGCCTGCAGATCGATGGCGGCGCCGGGCAGAGCGGCGACGGCGTGCCGTACGGTTTCGGCCAGGTTGAGCGGGCGCAGCTCGAGCTGCAGCTTGCCGGACGCGATGCGCGAGACGTCGAGCAGGTCGTCGACCAGGCGCTTCAAATGGGTGACCTGGCGGCGCATGATGGCGCGCTCGCGCCGGGCGCCGGGTTCGTCGCGCATGTCCATCAGGTCGAGGGAAGCGACGATGGGGCTGAGCGGATTGCGCAGCTCGTGGCCGAGCACGGCCAGGAATTCGTCCTTGGCCTGGCCGGCTTCATGGGCTTGCGCCAGGGCCTCTTCCAGCGAGGCCAGCAGGCGTGCGCGCTCGGCTTCCTGGCGTGCGCGCTGGCGTCCGGCGGCCTCGAGCGCACGGCCCATGCGGCCCAGTTCGCGGATGCGCGACTGCGGCACGTTGATGGCGCGCCCGGCGCCGAGTGCGGCCGCTGCCCGGCGCAGCTCGTTGAAGGCGTCGACGATGCGTCCGGCCAGCCAGTAAGCGAGGCCGATGCAGATGGCCAGCGACAGCAGGACGCCGATGGCATATACCGTGATGCCCTGGAAGAAGCCTGCGCGCAGCGCGGCTTTCGGCGTATTGGCGACCAGCGTCCAGCCGTAGCGCGACATGCTGCTGTAGGCGGTGATGACGATGTCGCCTTCCAGCGTGTTGGTCGGACCGGCGCCCTCCAGGCCGTTCTTGCGCATCACCTCGGCCAGGGCGTGGGTGATCGGCTGGGTCACGAAGCGTTCCTGGTTCTTCGAACGGGCCACCAGGTGGCGCGAGGCGTCGACCACGGCGATCAGCGAATCCGAGGGCGCCTGCTGGCGTTCGATCACACGCAGGATGCGGTCCGGCTTGACCACGGCGGTCAGTACGTAGACGTGGCCGCGGCTGTCGGTGACGGGGATGCGCACTGGAAAGGCGGCGCGTCCGTTCTTGCCGCGCAAGATGCGGCCGACGACGGCGCGGTGCAGGCTGAGCGCGCGCTGGAGGCTGTCCGGGTCAACCGGCGGCGGCAGTTCGGCGCCGAAGGGCGCATTGGTCCGGAACAGTGTCCTGCCGTCCTGGTCGGCCAGGAACACGCCGAGCCATTCCGGCTGGGCCCGGGCCTGGGCGCGGGCCACCTCGTAAAATGCGCGCACGTCGCCTGCGGTCATCGCCGGGTGGTGCGCCATGGTCGACAGCGCTGCCACCGTGGAATCGAGTTCGGCGTCGACGGCGCTGGACAGGGCGCGTGCCAGGTCCAGCATCGCGCGTTCCTGCTCGCGCTCGCGCGATTCGCTGGCGACGTGGATGCTCCAGATACCCAGCAGGGCCAGCGGCAGCAGGCCGATGGCGGTCAGGAGGACCAGCAGGTGGCGGAGAGGTAGCGTGCGGCCGCGGCGTGCTTGCATGGGGTGTACGTACAGGAAGTGGCGGATGAAAAAAAAGCGCTCCGGCCGGAGCGCTTTCTTCTGTCTGAAGACCGGATTACTGGATCTTCGCTTTCTTCATCAGCTCTTCGCGGAAGGCTGCCAGCTTGCGCTGCTGCAGCTGCTCGCCGACCTGCTGCTTGACTTCTTCCAGCGGCGGGATCTTGGCGGCGCGGGTGTCTTCCAGCTTGATGACGTGGTAGCCGTACTGGGTCTTCACCGGGGTCTCGGTGATCTGGCCCTTGTTCAGCGAGGTCATCGCCTTCGAGAACTCAGGCACAAACGATGCCGGGCTTGCCCAGTCCAGGTCGCCGCCGTTGCCGGCCGAGCCCGGGTCCTTCGACTGCTTGGCCAGGTCTTCGAACTTGGCGCCGCCCTTCAGCTTGGCGATGATGGCCTTGGCTTCGTCTTCGGTGCCGACCAGGATATGGCGGGCGTGGTATTCCTTGTCGCCCATCTGCGCCTTGAACTTGTTGTACTCGGCGGTGATGTCGGCGTCCTTGACCGGGTTCTTCTTGATGTAGTCAGCCAGCATCGCATTGATGATGATGCTCTGGCGGGCGTTGTCGATCTGGCTCTTGACTTCCGGACGGCCGCCGACGCCTTGCTTGTCGGCTTCCTGGATCAGGACTTCGCGGCCGATGAGGTCGCGCTTGATCGCCTCGCGCAGCTGCGGCGAATCGGTGGCCTTGCCCTGGGCGACGACTTGCTTGACGACCTGGTCGACCTTTGCCGCGGGGATGGGCTTGCCATTCACGGTCGCGACGTTTTGTGCGAACGACGGCAGGGCTACCATCGCGGTCATGGCTAACAACAGGCGGGCTGGCTTCACAATCATTTATTCGATCCTATCTAAACACAAAA